>Ga0302268_1000706_pt1 | contig 20744 bp, 13 predicted proteins | sample III_Bog_E2_1_FD_194554 | JGI IMG/M metagenome (GOLD analysis project Ga0302268, IMG submission 194554) | Peat permafrost microbial communities from Stordalen Mire near Abisko, Sweden - III_Bog_E2_1 | ecosystem: Environmental > Terrestrial > Soil > Wetlands > Peat | place: Sweden: Abisko... | reverse complement strand
GGCAACATATATTCGTAAAAAAGTTAGATTTGGACTCTGGGAGTAATACTCTACGAAATGTTGCAAGGAGTTCCACCTTTTAAAAGTAAAAAATAGCGAGATTTATTTGAATAGATGAAGATTCCTCTTAATAAAATATCCTGCTCCCAAAAACTATGGTTTATTATTAACTCTTGTCTGCAATATGAAGCTTCCAATAGATTAAATTTCTCCGATCTTTATGAAAGCATTAGTTTATTAGTATTTGAAATCAAGAATGGTAATAAAAATGGTTAATCTATTGAGAATCAGGTTGAAAGTATTATCCATTTTGATACTGAAATCAATTATATTAAATTTTTAGAATATGTTCAAAAACTTATACGAGTGGCGAGCCTCGGCTAAGATGGAGACAGGTTAATATATTTAATAGAGTATAATATCAGAATGAGATTCTTTTTACTTTAAACATCGATAATAACTCGATAAATTAACGAGTCTATTCAAGGAAACTTAAAATAAAAGGCATCAAATATTCATAAAAATCATTCTTTTTAACTTAATCTACCATCTGAAATAGCTTAAAATGATCGACTTAAGTTTTTTAGCAACAGTTAAATCAAGTTTAAGTAATCTCTGCAATGGCAAACTCAAGCTGAGCTTAAGGACATTATCAAAAGACTCAATGCTACTTTAAATAATATTACTTTAGAAGAACAAGTTTCAAGAAGAGAAGAGAAGCTAAAGGTCCTAGATTTTCTTTTAACCGCTTTCCTATTGAACAAAATGCTTATTTAAAGTGATAATGACATGGAAACTTTCGAGAGGAAAGGTAGTTTAAAGATTATATTGAATCGTCCCATTCGAATCAATTTATAAGTTCATCATGCTATTCAGGAGAAAATAAAGCAATTAAAAATGATTTGACTGCATATCTTTAATATTTGATCAAATTTTATAAAGCTACTTTAGTTAATACAATACATAAGGAAGAAATAATAAATAACGAATGTCATCTCTCTCTACATTAATTTAAGTGAATACATTTTGATTATTTGATTAAATCTGATGCTTTTGGTAACTTGTTTTTTACTAATTTCTGTTTATGCTTTTAGATTGATTGAATTAAAGGCGTCTGTAATATTTGCAAAGTTATTGACTCAATAAAACGATGATAGTTGAGTATTTATTTTGTTATCCCCTATTTTAATTCATAAAACCTGCTAATTTGCCTGAATTCTTTAATCTTTTTATACGACTAAATAAAAAACAGTCCCAATTTGCACAACTTCGCATCAATTTCAATAAAACACAGAAATATATCAAAGAAATACTATGCCTAATATCAAGGGTGTTTAATTAGTTGTCAGTTCTGATTTATATATCTCCATGATGATGATTTGGCTTTAAAAACTAGCAGATAACAAACAAAAGTCTTTTCTTCTTGACTGAAAGCAAGCCCCGCATCATAATTTTATATTTTTAAATATGCTAATTGTCAAAATCAAAATTAATAACAAAAAATGACAGTTATATGAAGTCATATACTTTTGTTGAAAATAATTTTATCAGCATCAATAATCGTTTTTCTATTAAATACTCAAAGGCTAGTTTCATTAGTTCTACATTTAAATTTTGATCTATCAGTCCTTAACATTTCATATTATAAAGAAAATCTGTTATTTCAATAGCTCGAATATATTATAAGACCTGTGGATATTTTATTCGATCAAGCCATTACTTTGATATCAAATTGTTTGGGCCCATTGATAAATTAGTTCAAGATTCAAAAATCAGGTATTTTGTTAAGTAACGCTGACCAAATTATTTAAATGTTGCCAAATGACTTTTTATTCATAATAATTAATTCAATTAGTACTGTTTCAGAATGAAGTCATCTTTATTAATCCTTATTTTAGTGTCTCTGCTATCAACATGCGTTTTAACGCAATTTCCTCTCACTTTTCAGCAAACTCAGGATATGTCTAATCCACCTCCACCACCATCTCCTTGCTATCCTGGAATTGGGAGCTGTGGAGGAATCATCTCTCCTCCACAAGGCGGAGGAATAATTTGCCATCTTACCAGTGAAGCCGGCTAATATCTCTCTCCAACTCTCCTCGCATTTATTGCAAGCACACTTACCGCAAAAAAAGTGCAAAATTATATTCTAGTTCATCTCTGTACTCAGGTGGTAGCAGGAATGTAATACTATATGCTCTATAACACGAATATAGGGTTCGTGTATCTAGACATTTACTCGGTTCCATGGGCAGGCCAGAATACACTGAAAAACTTCACTACATTAGTTAAGAATATTACAATATCCACAGATCCCCCGGCTGCTGACGTCTTCTACGGACTCTGAACTACTATAAATGATTTGATTCATCTTTATTGATTATTATTTTAGACAAATCATTAGTTAACGATATCCTTCTCAATCATCCTGACAATCGAGTTATTTGACAATAAATCGAAGGAACTCGACCATCAACAGAAAATAACTAACCATTTCAAAGTTTGCCGTGCCATCTCAATAAGGATTCAACTCTTTAAAAATATACCAGTAAAAATAATACAGTTGATGATTATTATACAATGCTTTGACCAAGAAAAACGTTTTAACGATTAAAAAAAGGTTCATTATGTTAATTACATTATCTTAGCCATCATCAATGGTTTTTAATCATCTTTTAAGAACAATTGTATCATCTAGTCTGTTTTTAATATTTTAGCAGATCTCCCAAAATGATAAATCTGTTTTTTGGCTGAAAAAAATACAAATAATCTATAAATTTCAATTTTATATTTTCGAACATCGAAATGAGACATACTAATGCTAAGAGATTGATCAAAATTCTTTGAAAACATTATATAGGGCAATAATTATTATTGTATTTTATATTTCATTAAACCATTCTAAATATTAAATTGTGACACAAGGTAGTGATTATGATAAAAATTAATAAATTGATCTAATTAACTCATAAATGATGATTTTATCAAATAATTAATGGATGGTTTATGAATTCTCCTGAAATATAGAGAAAATACTTTATTAATAAAACTTATTGATTAAGCAGCTAAAAGGATATCAAAAGAACATTGCTTCTTATTTACCCTGAAATTTCAATGATCAATAAAATAATATCACCATTGAGTTAGTTTCATATGATTAATAAAATGGAGGATGAAGCACAGGAAACATCATCGCACAAACCCGAATTAATGGAAGAGGAGTGTCCAAATACAACTACAGATATATTTGAACAATTTCTCGTCGAGTCTATTCACGATCGCTCTATGGAAATTGAAAAAACATAAAAACCATATCATTATCGATCTTCAAAAAATTTGCTAAGACGATCAGATTTCATACGAAAAATTCTTAACAGTTCAAGTTCAAACGAAAAACTTATTCCGTCTTCTATAAAGTACGATAGTTCAAGATAAAACTCATAGCATTAGGGAAATCAAATTGAAAAAGAAAACTCAGTCGACTCAGAATCGTTCCACAAATCTTTCAAAAAGAAATTTTAATAAAGTTTCTCTGTATAGAACACTATTCGAGACTCTTCTTCATAATTTTCTGAGAGGAGTGATTCTAAAGGTTCTCATAATATAGCAATACCAATCGTACCTAGATAGTAAGATATGATCACAGAAGAAAAGAAAGTTGGCTGCAATTGTAAAAGATCAAGGTGTCTTAAACTCTACTGTGAGTGTTTTCAAAAACAACATTTTTGCTCGAACCAATGTAATTGCCATGAATGTGGGAATCATAAAGATAATAAGGAAGAGCATAAGCAAGCAGTCATTTTTGCCTTGGCACGCAATGCACACGGCTTCGAGGAAGAGTAAAAGAGATAAAACATTCCTGAAACTAAGATTTTTAGTCTAGGAATTTAACCTAATGAAGTGAAAAAAGGTTGCAAATGCAAAAAGACAAAATGTTTAAAAAAGTATTGCGAATGCTATCAAAGTGGAGTTTCCTGCACAGTTTTTTGTCGCTGTGAGGATTGTAGTAACGATAAGATAAACCCCAAACTTCCAAACTTAGATCCAGCTCTCCAAAATTAGCAATTAAATTAAATGTGAGCTCTCTAAATTTAATATGTTGATTAATGATCGAAATTTTATATTCATTAATCGTTCAAATAACATACTTAATAAAGATAAAAACAATTTTGAGACATCGTACATAAAAAAGTTATCATCCCCACCACGCAGGCTTATTGTAATCATATCGCTTCTTCTCTTCTTCTTTCAGCTTCGTCAATAAATCATTCACTCTTTCTCGATCATTAGGTTAGGAGTATATTTTAATTCGAGGAAGACCTTAGAGTTGACTTTTACGAATTAAACTTTTTTAGTTCACACTTTTTTCAGTTTAGTTTCGTTTCACTTGTTCGAGAGGCCTCACAGTCGTAAAAATTTAGGGATTTATTCTTTTGAGAGTTTATTTTTTGGAAAGATAAATTTCTTAGTGTTTCATTCTCACAATTTATCTGAGTCTATTTTGACTAATATTTCCATATTTCATATTTTTTCCCACTTCTTCTTATCTTTAAGTTGTTTCTTCATAATCTGCCTTCGGCAACTCCTACTTCCAGCAATCATAATTTCTTGGCAATTTAATTGTATTTAACAAATTGATAGAGGATGCTCTGGGTCTGATTTTTTATTATTTCCCTTAGTCTATAGATTAGAGCAATTATTTCGCAGTTAGCCTTTTGGAAGGATCAATTTGTAAACATTTATCAATTATTTTTGCTAATTTATCAGAATAGGTGGAGGGTATTTTAGGATAAACTCCCTTCATGACTTTTTTAAAGAGTCCTTCCATGTTATTGCCAGTGAAAGGCGGACGTAAAGCACAAAGTTCATAGACAATGCACCCTAAATTAATAGATTAGTACCAAAGGACCAGATATCACTTTTAAGTTCATAAGGTTTATCCTGCCATACTTCAGGACTTGCATAATAAGGAGTACCAGTTTGAGTATAAGCCAAATCTTTTTTTAAAAGTTTGGAAACATTAAGATCTGCAATCTTATACTCTCCATTAGCCATAAAAATATTCGCGCTCTTCAAGTCTCTGTGGATGATATTACGTTAATGTAAAATACTGAGTCCACTTAAAACTTGCTTCACCATAGTCCATATTTATTTTTATTAAATCCATGATAAAGATTTCTTCTTCTTATCGATAACTTTCTAAATTATTTTATGTCTACCTCTAAATCTCCTCCATCCGCATATTATATAACAATGCATAAAGTATTGGAACGAGCATCGAAGAAGGCCTATTTGTATTTTATGATGAAATCTGTGTTGATAGAGGCGAGTAGTCGAACTTAGTTAAGTGCATTTTGTTTTTATTTTTCCTTTAGGTTGCTAATTTTAACCTAATTTTAAATGAAAATACCTTTTTGAGAGCATAAATGTTTCCATCCGAAATTCGTTTGACCTTATGAACTGAACTGTAAGCGCCCTCCCCAATTTTGTTCATTAAAACAAAATCGCTTAATGACATTTACTGTTTTATTTATATTATAATGACTAACTATCACAATTAATAAATCCTATACTACTTAGTTTCGGAACCTAACTTTCAAAAATGGCGAGGATGCCTTGTAAGTAAATACTTTGTGAAGATTGTGAAGTCTTTCGATCAGCATTAAATATATGCTCTTAATATTTTTAATTCTCTAATGTTTTGACGTTATTACCTTCAGTTTTAAAAGATTAGCTTATAGTGAAGTCTAGCATATTTTTTATTATTTGTAATTTTAATCATGAAAAAAGTTACTATGCCAAGAAGAGTATTTAGAAGAACGAGTTTACCCATGGGTTTCGCCGAGCAGGTTCTTTAGCTTGAGATTAAGCTATAAGAAGATGAAAGTTTATAATTAATTCAAATCCTTAGTCAAATGTATCGAGTAAGCCTTGATTAACATAGATTGCAATAGATTTTTATCTTGAAAATGATGTAAAAAAAGCAGGATATTTTCAAAAGAAACTCAACTCACTTGTAGTTAAGTCTCTTACTGCTACCAGCGTTTAAAAAATATAGCCGCCAAAGTAGACATTGTCAAAAAAAATTAGAACATAAATGAATAAATTTACAGAGTGCGAAACTACCTATGTTCAAACCTTTTTTGAAAAATCAGAAAAAGATTAAAAAAAGATAAAAGAATGTGTCCAAGCCGATTTAGATAAACAGTAAGAACAATTTCAAGTTCGCATGCTTAAGAGATGCAGGAGTAACGGAAGATTCTGATTTTAATATAATCTCTTTCATTCTTCGTCGTTGTTCTATTTAAAGGGATGAATCCTTTGGATTAGAGCTTCATAATTTTTAATTTTGCAATTAACAGACTTCAGATATGATATAATATAAAAAGAGATTTTAGAGATTTTAGTAATCATAAAAGCTTTTGGAAAGCATTTATAAAGTAAAATTATACTACATTAAATCGATAATTGATAAAAAATTGCCAGGCTAGTTTTAAAAGAAAGTGCCACAAATTATTGAGGAAATTAAAAAATCAGTAAATTAAATAATTTTGCTACTATCGAAAGAGTATTAAATTACTCGAAATTATATTGTATATGATAAAGCACTATCAAAGATCTACACAATAAATTTATCGTGATTATTTTGTTAATATAAGAATGAAAATAGGTATGACGGTATGATCAAACAAAGATAAAAGAAAAATAAATATATTTAAATTTTCAATACAATTGTTGATTGGGTTATTAATAAACTTATAAGCGTGCTTATAGTATTTAAATTGTTGAAATGTCAGTCAGATCAAGGTTTTAGGGAAAGAGAATTCTCATGACAGGGACAACAGGATTTTTGGGAAAGGTCCTCCTAGAAAAGGTTTTATATTCTCTCAGTTGTGTTGATAAAATTTATGTTCTCATAAGGGCAAAATAAGGATCGAATTTACACTAAAGATTTAAGAAGGAAATCATTAGTAGTCCATGCTTTGACCGCCTTAGAAATCTTCACAAGTCACGATTTGATGAATTTATTCAATCTAAAGTGCATCCCATGTAATTATGAGTAAATATAGACAAGGAGATTTGCTGAAAGAGGAGTTAGGATTGTCACAATAGGACCTAACTGATCTCATATCAAATTGCCATGTGATTATAAACTGTGCGGCTAGCATAGATTTCAATGCGAGATTGGATGAAGCAATTGATAGCAATATCCGAGGTTCTCTGAGAATGTTAGAGTTGGCTCGAAAAATAAGCCACCTTGACATATTCACCCATATATCAACTTGTTATGTCAATTGTGATCGAAGAGGTGTAATAAAAGAATAGATTTATTAAAAACGTAAGTATACATTAATTCAGATCAAGATCCTTAAGAGGAATTCTCCTATTTGCAAAATCTACCGATTAAGGAACTCGTAAGCACTACTGATAAAATTTTGGGAAAATATCCTAATACTTACACTTTTTCAAAGAATTTATGCTAAAGATTAATGAAAAAAAGAAAAGGAGATGTACCGCTTTGTTTTGTTCGCCCGGCAATTATTAATACAAGCTACAGCGAGCCATTTCCAGGCTGGATTGACAGTATTGCGGCTGCTGCAGCATTATATTTATTTGTTGGGCTGGGGATCATCAAAGAGATACGAGGAGATCTTAATTTAATTGCTGATACTGTGCCCGTTGATAATGTTGTCGCCACTATCATTGTGGCTAGTGCTTATAATATGGGAAATAAATAACTTCCTATATATCATTCTGGTTCCTCTGATCGTAATCCAAAGAATTATCATCTGATTAAAGAAGAAGTTATAAAATTTTGGAATACCAATATCTCACAATCAAAGATAGGAAAAGCATCCATTTTAATAACTGAAAATACTTGGCAATTAAACTTAAGAAAACTACAAAGAAAATTACCCCTTGAAATTTATCAGCGCTTAAGCCCTTTTTTAGGGAGTACTCATAAAAAAAATGCTCAAAGAATGAGTAAAACAATGGATAGAGGTGAAGACATTGTAAAAATATTTTAGTTCTTCATGAGAAACTAATGGATCTTTGAATGCAAAAATTTCGATAAACTTTGGGAATTTTTGACTCCCGAAGAAAGAAAAGAATATCTTATTGATATTTCTGAAGTTGATATGAGAAGGTATCTTCAATTTAACAATTACGGTATTCAAAAGTATATCCTAAAGTAAAATGCTGAGCTGCCATCAGCTAATTCTAATCTTTTGAGATTTCATTCTGAAGATGATTACTTCGCAGATCTAAAATGGGCATATACAACAAAGATACCAATCAACACTTTTAATAGGAAAAAAACATTTCCTGATATTAAAGCGAAAATTCTTGATTCAAGTCGAGTTAGAAAAGCCATTGAGGAGTGGGCGGAAAAGCAATGTGAAAACACAATGATCAGTCATGAAAAAGCAACAATTATGGCTACAAAGGAAGCATAACAAATAATGTCTGAACTAATTAGTTAAGTGAAAATTCCAGTGATTCGGGCATTAGCTTGGACTCTTCACAAAGCTTTTAAAAACATTTACTAAAAAATTAATATCAATATGGATATGCTTTAAAATATCAGACAAATTGAACAAAACAGTGAAATTCCCATTGTTCTATTGCCAACTCATCGCTCCTATCTAGATTTTTTAATTGTCAGCTATATTTTCTTTATCTATAAGCTTAGACTTCCAAATTTGATAGCAGACTAGGCACTTTTACAAGCACAATTTTTCCCTTATCTAGTTAGAAAATCAGGTTCCTTTTTCTTTTTGAAAAATAAGTACAAACATGAACCTCTTTACCATATAATCTTTGATAAATATATTGAACTGCTTTTGATAGAAGGAAACACTCTTTAATTCTTCATATAAGGCACTCGATCGAGAACTGGAAAGATTTTGGATCCAAGATTTGATGTATTAAATATAGTGCTTGATACATTAATTTCTGATAAAGTTAAAGATGTTTGCTTGATTCCAATGACTATTAATTATTAAAAAGTGTTGGAAGGAGATACTTTTCCTGGAGAATTGCTTGGATAAGAAAAAGTGGCTGAGTCATTATTAAGATTTATCAAAGCCTCACCTATTTTAAGATTTAACTATGGCCGAGTTTATGTTTAGATATGCGAACCAATTATGACAAAGAAAATCATTGATGAAGTTAAATTAGCTGAAAATGTAAAGGAAAGCCCAGGCTAATTCAGAATAAAATTATTGAAAAGATTAGGAAGATAAATTATTGGAAAAATGACAAATGGAATCGTCGTAATGAGTACCGCAATAGTGTCATCAGTTTTGCTGATGCACCGTAAGGGAATTAGCGAGTAAGCTTTGATTAAAATGGTTAATGAATTAGCAAAGTATATTCTTAAAAAAGGATATAAAGTTGGTGGAGTTAACGAAAATTCATCGGCTGTGGCAGTCAGAAATGCAATCGGATTCCTAAGTGGCATTACTACTAAAAGTAAAAAGAATATTTTTGAATTGACGATTAGCGCTGGAGATTAGTTCCAGAAATTACTGATGCTCTCTTATTATAGAAATACTCTCACTCATGCATTTATGCCTTAAGCATTTATTGGATGCACAATCGCCTCTTTTGGAGAGCAATTAAACTCTAACGAAGGTGTTCTATTATCTAGAGTTCACTAGCAAACTCTATTTTTGATGTCTCTCTTACGTGAAGAGTTTTACATCTAATATTCACTATAGAAGTACTCTGATTTTATAAGCATAATACAGCAAATGCAGGACAATTCAATTATATAGCTTAAAGGCGCTGACAAAATTGTCATTTGTCCGTCAGGAGTGAGGATGATAGCATTTTACCGCTCATTGCTGAAATCCCAAATTTAATGCTATTGGGCTTCATTAGTCTACATTATAACCATAGCTCGCAGTCAATAAAATCGTTATGAAACTTTATCCCTCGATAAATTTTACGACACTGTTCAATGGTTTATGGAATCTTTATATGAGGAAAAAGTAATCGAAGATAATGAATCTTGTTCGCTTCAACTGATCAAAAATTCGTTTGATCGGTATCAGAAACAAAAATTTATCAAACTTGTACCTGGAGGTAAAAAGAGAGATGCAGTTGTGTCGGTTCTTGTTTCTCTGTAACATTTAGAAGGATTTGAAAATGGCGTCAAATTCTTTAGAAAGAGCGTACACAGCTCTATACTTTCTCCGATAGATGTGGCTAATTCTTCGCTGAAAGACCTCCCTAAATTATGATTGTTCTCAGTTATTATATTAGACTATTTGATTAAAGGATATCGTTGCCATTTCATTTAAATTTAATTACTTACTTAAATAAAATCTGACTAAAAAAGTGTTAAATAAAGAAACAAAAAAAATTATAGTGATTTGATTGATATTTGCAATTTTATTTAAAGGTGATTTTTTATACGAAATAATTTACTTTTTAGACAATAAATCGAATGACGAATTAATAAAAAATATTGAAAAAGCTACTGTCAGCGAAGATATATTAACAAACAAAGTAGGTTTCTTCCATTGAATTGGATAACAATTTAGTAATATCATAAAAATATAAATATTAATTGCAGTTAACTGTTTTCAGTAACAATTAATTATATTTCCTAACAAGTATGATGATAGGAAGATGATTCATTCATTCAAAGCTAGAAATTAACCATTTAGATATATGCTAGTTTGATAATTCTAGCCTTTTTAAAATAAGTTTGTGTATCAATCAGGTAATAATAGTAAATTATTATTATTGAATGATAGGCAATCATAAGGTTAGTTCAAACTCCGTAAACTATGTTTTCGGCACTGGGATCTGTATTTATGATCAAATTGGGATTGAGAATAGTAAAATTTAAGAATTTAGTTGTATTTGTCCAGCCCACGTAATTAATGCAAAGATTTACAGTTCCAATGTTGGTCGAATAAGTAAAATAATAGTTAACTCCAGATACGACCTGAGAACCTATTTGAAGGAGAATATAGTTTGAAACTTTTTGGCTTGCAAGAACTTGGGCTGCCACTGTCAGCAAACTTGGAGTTTTAGCCAGCAACTGCTTTGCTGCCGATGAAGGAAGATAACTAATGGCTCCTGGAGTTGAACTAATTCCTTTGGAGCTTGCGATGCCTGGGGGACTGATTGTTAGAATGATTACGGAAATGGAGTGGAAGGGTTGTTGTTGAAAGTAACAGTAGTGTCACAAGTAATGCAGATCAAAATCATAGCCGATAAGACTAACTTGCTAAGCAATAGCTTCATCTTGAAACAGTAATTTATTACAAAATTATTATTGAACTGTGGTATTTCAAAAGTAAAAATCATTAAAATTATTCAGCGTTATGTGACACACATAATCAGTTTATCTAGGGTCTAATTATGTTCCCCATCAAATTGGTAAACCTAGATCGTTCTGTTTACTTATGGTTTTTAATGAATCATATTAATATTTTGAAGAATCAAAGTTCAGCGTTTTTTAAGTCAATCATTTTGCAAGCATTAAATCTAAAATTTTGAATCTAGAAGTTAAAAAGTTAATACATTTAATAACATTTGAAGCCATTTTTTACGAGGATATATTCTCCAGGAAATTTGATGATCGAATTGACTAAAATGGTTATTTGAATATTGATTTTTGAAGTTTTCCATCATCAGTTTATAAAATCTAGGTTTTTATAAAAGAAACTGTATGTTTAGCTATTTTTCATTTTTGAAAAGAATACTCAACAGCAGAATAACAATTTGTTGATGTTAAATCATGGTTGTGATTGAAATAATATTGATTTGATGCATTGATCTTCCATAAAATATAAAAAAATGTGAAGGAATATTAAGATCAAGGATATTTAATAAATAAATAAGCCAACATAATAATCAACAGTTAAACCAAAATAAACTAAGTCTTTCTGAAGTGTTGTTGCATCATAAAACATAATTCATTAATATAATAAGATAATTATTTGAAGCATTTATTAATTAATTTAAATATACGATTTAATTGGAATATTTAATTCAATTCCTCCTCACAATAAAGGATAAATCCAGATGCTATTATAATTATGTTTCATTTGATTTATTCACTGATGCTGAAGTGAGTTGCAAAAAAGTTTAATACAAGAAGGTTCATAAGCAGCCAAATAATAAACAACAGCAATCTATTATGAGCCTTTGATTATGTTAATAATCTGTATTATCAATAATAAAACTGAAAAGTAAAATGGATCTCAATCGATAAAAATTGAAACAGCGATTAAATGTTAAGTTTTAACCTTTGAAAATGCAACCTCCATCTACTAAGAGACTGAATGTTGCTGATAGAATTAAAAATTAGTTCTCGAAGGAAAGATAAAAAGATAAGGAGATGAGTCTTTTGGAAGGGTCAAGACAAAGATCAATTACTCAATTAAGACTTCCTTCATTAGAAAGAAAACCTCAAGCTTTCCGCTTGATTTCTTAAAGAGCATAAGAAAAAACATCTATCATATAAATAAAGCAGAGAGTAAGATCAATAAAAGCTCTTCCGGCAATAAAAGTCTAAAGTAAAGAGCCCATCAACGATACAATAACTTATCTAATGAAAAATGAGATTCTAACATTGCCAAAAATAGTAGCAATGCTTCAAAAATCAGAAAGTGAAGAGTTTATGTACATGCGAGTAAAAGGAATCTATTAATTTGAGGTGTGCAATGAATAGAACAAAGGTACCAATTATATTACTGTCAGTAAAAATGGGATGGTGAGTTAAGGTGAGCTTATCCCCCTCGAAAAACTGATATATGAGTACTAGATCTACAAAAAATTGAGAAAAATAGATTTTTTTAAGTATTATTCATAGATGAAGTACATGAACAAATGGAATCGCGGCTCTAAAAAAGCAAATTTCATAGATACAAAAGCAATGATCTCCAAGTTATTATTTTTGGATAATGATAGAATCTTAGCATGGAAAATTGAGCTTAAGAATATGATGATGTTTCAGGAAAGAGGAGGAAATATTGGTTCGGGATGGGTCAATAAATTAGCAAGTTAAATTTAACAAAACAAAGAATTAGTTTCAAACTATCTTTTGATGATTTCCTATCGACAACTATAAAAATTTCAATTACCCATTACATAATCTTTTTAGCTGATGAACAAAGTCTTGGGAAGTCTGTTAAATTTGAATCTAAAATTTTAAAATAAACTGCGAATTTAGAGGTAGCTTTAAACGATTTATAAAATGGGAAGAATGTTATAGTTCTTACAACTTGAGTCCATAGCTTTCTTTTTAATCAATCATCTCGATACTTTATCGAAGAAGTTAAAATAAAAAAATAAATACTATATTGAACATACTCTCTAGCCAATTTTAGAGCTTGATATGAATAAAACAAACTACGTCCAAGAAAAATAAAAGATTTTGCTGAATTCGATGATAAATTAAGAAATCAGTTTTAAAGTATTTATCAATTAAAACGACTAAATTATCATAGAGCCTTCAATCAACATCATTTTCAGCAATATCAAATCAGACATCAAATAATTTATCACCAAAATTTAAGATATCGATTATAGAATAATTAGAGTCAGTAATTTTGATTTTATCACCAATAATATTATTAAGGAATATGACTTATAATATGGTTCGAGCAAAAGTAAAGAGACACAGCTCAAAGAATACATTTATTCGACCCCTTCAAATTATTAAAAAATGCATTAATTGGAAGACACTGTTAACGAAATCGAGTTAACATTTGAAAGAAAAAAAATATTTTTTGAACCTTTTTTTGCCTTATACAAAAGATACAGAGAAAAAGATAATTAGAAAGCATATAATGCATATAACTACCACCAAATCAGTGAAGAAATGAACTAAATAGACAATGGAATTGATTTATGCTCCTCAAAGATGCATGATGGCTAATATTTTATATTGGGATACTTAAGCCAACTAGAAATAAAGAGTCACATAACCAATTTTCTAAAAAACTATAAATAAAAAGTTATATCAACAGTCCCCAATAAAATACGGGAAAGCAAACAGATATTTACCCAATAAGTGAATAATGATTTGCATAATTTGAGAATGTCAATAAGATCGCCTGATGATTTCATCAAAATTTACTCTTATTGTGACGAGTTGTAATAAAAAATGATTGACTATACTTGCAACCTGAATGAGATTTAAAAATTGCAGGACTTATATCTTAGAATCAAAAAAATATAATCTAATTCTCTTGTTTAGGAAAAAAATATTCTGGCCTAACTAAAGATGAGAGTAAAGAATTATAAATAAACCAAAGATAACAGTTATCTCCTGTATAGAAGAGAGATATAAAACTTGAAAATGGAAATGATAGCAAAGGTAGAAACAATAGTTCCCCGCGAAGATTACTATTAAACTAGTAATCATCCATAATAGATATATAACGAATGCCATCGAAACAATAAGTAACTGACCAAATTATCTCAATAATTAAAGCATCTCAATGAGTTGTAAAATTACTTCGATCTTAAAACTACTGTTATTCCAAAATTGGAAACACTCTCGTTAAAGTTTGAATTACTTGAGGATATTTGGTTTATTTATAGATAATATTAAAGTGAAATAGAGCAAAATCGATATTCAAATATCCTGAGAATTGAGCCAAAAAGCCTAATAAAAAAATACTAATCTTTTATACGAAAAGCGTAAAAATACAATAAGGATCCAAATTATTTTAAAATAGCCCAGCATTTGCTTGAGAACATCCAAATTTTGTTGAACACTCTCTATTTGATTTAAGATTTGCAAAATCCTCTACTGAGACGATAAGATTATGACTAAATAACAACTTTGTTTGAGAAAGAGTATAAAATAGGCAGACCAGTCAAATAATATATAATGCGACATATTCTCGAATATAAAATCTACTAAATCCGCCCCTTGATTCTCTAAATTAATTTCAAATCGCATAAATAGCAATAAATACAAAAAATGCTGAAATAATTCGAGGTTTGGTGGAAAAACATCCGTCTTGAAGGAGAATACTTAGATTAATATCCTCTAATAATCATATTTAATGATAACGATCTCCTGAGAAAAGAAATTTAATAATATACTTCCATCTTGCTGAATATCATCAATCATAAATATGGAACTTCGGCGAGAAAATAATGTAATAAATATCTGAGAAACATCAATTTGCTCGCGGAAATGCTTTAGCTTGCAATCAACCACCAATAAAAATTTCTTAGTCTATTTCCTATTTTGACAAGTAAATACGCTGAAAAGCAGCTGCCAAGTTAGTTTAAAAAATTTACAGGAATCATATAAAAAACTATGAAAAATGTAAAATGGTTAATAAAACCAACAGATAATCTAAATTAGAATACAAAATCAATGCTGAATACTCATATAAAACACTTTGATGCCATATCCAAAACACTTTCTCTTTTTTTATAGAAAAAAAGAGTCAAATTTCAAAGGTTCTATTTTCTACAAGATGATGAACTATTAGAAGTTTTGGTAGGAATTGGGGCTGATAACACCATATTTCGTATGTTTTAGGGAATAAAGGGATGGCTGGTTGATAAATAGGGCATTAAATATGGAGTATAGGGTATTGGAAATGAAAAATTAGTCCTCAAAGGGTGGTCATACAAAAATCAGTAGCCCGAAGTAATATTTAAAAGTTTTTAAGATGCTATCCGAACAACTTTAAATATAATTGTGAGGCAAATTCTTCATAGCTACTAAAATGAACTGAAATAGTTAAAGAATCTCTACCCTGGTATGCCTTGGATGTGTGTCTATACTGTTTAAATAATCCTTTTTACCAAACAAATCTAAATAAATTGCTTTCAAAACGCAGTTAATCTTGGCATGCAAGTCTCCCTCATCCAATAAAATATCGCCTCATCAGTATCAAACCCTCTTTAAAATTCAAATTATATCACTTTACAATTATTTTTACTTCACTACACTGAGGAATTAAGGCATGAGAACGTTAATTCTATTTTTGATTTCAAGTGGAATTCATTTCTAAGATATTATTACGAAAAAGATTATGTTATTATGAAAGCATTAGGATCAGAACATCATTGGGGAGGATAGTATCAAGGCCTTTGGAATCTAATGATCAATACATCAGATATTAGAAGGGCCCATACTTCCATCCTCAGTAATATAAAGCATGGTAATGGAGTATTATTGCAGGGTCCTTCCGGCACAGGCAAAACAGAAAGTCTAAAATAACTCGCTCGATGCATGGCTAAATATTGTGTAATATTCAACTGCTCAAGTGAGGTCAACATTCGAACTCTGCAAAAGTTAATATCTGGTCTTTGCTATACTGGTAGTTGGTTATGCCTTGATGAAATTAACAGACTAACAGCTGAAATAATGTCAGTGATTGCAACTCAAATTAATACAATAAAAAATGCAGTTTTCCAAAAGAAATAAACATTCAGTTTCATGGGAAAAGAAATGAAATTGAAAAGTGGAGTTGGTATTTTTTCAACTATGAATCCTATTTATCTAAAAAGAGCTAAATTAACATAAAATTTAAAGTCCTATTTCAGGATTATATCAGTCAATGTCCCTGATTACGAGAAGATACTATAGGTGCTACTATATAGTTTAGGAATTGCGTCCTCTTCGAAATACTCTTAAAAAATCAGCAATCTTTTTAAGAATTTATCAATTCAATTAAGCTAACGGTCACAGTATGACTTTGGACTGAGAGCAATGAAATTTTTTATTTATAATTTGAGTGTCATTCGCAAAACTGTAAAAAACTAAGAATAATCCATCATTGAAGGATTATATCGAACTTTTTATAGCCGTTTGGATGGAGATGACAAATAAACTTTTTTAAAAGTGCTTAGCGATATAATCGGTAAGCAAATATTTCCCAAATAACCAAACTATAAAATAAACATTATGAAAGAAGCGCCTCAAACAGGTATAATAGTACTTGGTCCAACTTCAACCAAAACGACAATGATACGCTAATACACATAGTCTTTCGATCAAAGTACCTTGCATGTATAAATATTTAATCCCAATAGCATCGAGCTTAAATATTTTTTGGGAGAAAGTATTATGGGTAGATGGTAGCAGGGAGTGGTTGAAAAAATGGCCAGAGCTAGTTTTGAAAACAAAAATAAAAATTATATCTTAGTCTTAGACAGTAAATTAAAATCAGAAACTATCTAAAATTTTAACACTTTACTGGATGATTCTAAACTGTTATCACTGTCAAATGGTACTCGTCTAAAAATTCACAATAATTTCAAAGTAGTAATGGAAACACTAGATCTTGAGATGACTTCTCCAGCCACAATAACAAGATGCAATGTAATCTTCGTGAATGAGGGAGATATCGATAAAAAGAAGTTAATAGATAATTATTTGCCTACTTTTAGTAGTTCTTAATTCTATAATAAAGTCTTTAACATACTTAATCAGTTCAATATTTGTACTATTCATAAGATCGCCAAAATATATCGACTAATCTTTGATAGACCATTCACTAATACCTAATAATTAACAGAAGGATAGGCAATAGGCTTCGAAAAAAGTTTAATCTTTTCTATCCAACTATTTGGAGGTTCATAAAAAATAAAAAACTATATGAATAAGGATAACTCAATCTCAATTAAGAAAAATATTTTGAATTATTACATTAGTTTTGCTAAGTATCAGGAAGGAGAGTTCATCTAATTCGACCGAACAGTTAAATAGATTAGAATACTAGATCATATTTACATCTAAACAGTCAGAAATAAAGTATACGAATATTTCAATCGTAAAGTATATGAAGCCAATGCTTATGTCATGTGGAAAGGCGAGAAATCGAGTGGCAAAACATCTAGTATTTTAACCTCAATGGAGGAGATATTCAAAGCGAAGAACGATGTCATAAATATGATCAAAATAACTATTAATTCAGAAACAACTTCCAATATTATTGCGTCCTTTATCGAAGAAAAAATTAATATAAAAAAAGAGAACCAGAATGATGATCAAAAACTTGTCATCTACATTGATGATGTACATCTCGGAAATGAACAAATTAATGAGTTTATTAGATTCACTGGATAATATCGACAAATTTTTAGCTACAAAAACAAGGAGATAATTCCTCTTCCAAAACATGTTATTATAGCTGACAGCTCTAATCAATATCAACAGTAATTTGTCAGTAGATTTTCAAGACATTTCGCTGAAATAAATATGCCTGCCTGCGATTAATCCATGATTAAATCAATATATGGAGAACTCATCCGAAGCGCCATTAAGCAAACTCGGACCAGCTCTCAATTTAGATCGATATTTGAACTCTAACTCTAAAAAATTGTAAATTTTTTATATGACTACGTAAAGATCAATAATAGTCATTATAATAATGCCTATCTTGAAAGAAAAACATCAGAGCAGCATCTTTAATATTTTGGGTACTGCCATTTGCTAAAAGTCATCAAAAATTTATCAATTTTGCATGAAAAGATATGTAGCGAGCCTAATGATCTCATCCTTTTTTTATTCAGCGAAATAAGATCTCATGAAATCGACCACATGAATTCTTTACAGCAAAAGAATTATTTGAAACTTGCATATAATGAAATATATCGATTCAAATATCAAAATTAATATGATAAGACTTTTAAGAGCTAGTCTGGACATCCATCAGAGAGTGTAAAATATAGCTCTCTCTTCACAGGGATTATCAGTAAAATTTAAAATTGGGAAGTATATAGCAATAACATGATCAACTAATTAAAGGAGCAATATTATATTACATAATTTATTTTGCTGGAAATTGTAAAACTACTGAGAGTCCTTTAATGGAATGGTGGCAACTACTATCTCATCGGAACTGCAGGCGTTGGGCGAAAGACTATTTTAAGGATAGGCAGTTATTTAGTCCATAAATAAATAATATAATATAGCCCAATGTAGGAAAAAAAAATTGCTGACTGGTATTTTTCGCTGCTGAAAATATCATATTAGAGACGAAAATAGCAAGTTGTTATAATTCCTTTGGACCGTTCCCTGAACTTTAAGCTGCTATCCTTCCTATAGAAGATAAGCAGTCATTTTCCAATCAAATCATTAATAAATTCTTAGAATTGCTAATTTGCATTCAATTCTATCAACGGATATGAAGAAATCAGCTATGAAAAGTTTAGTAAAAGTTACGATGAAGTTATTCTTGATTTTATCGCCCTGTCTAGAAGAAATATTCAGTTTTTGTTTTACTCAAATGAAAGTGCCACTCAAATATTCGTACAAAAATATCACTATCTTCATAAATAAACCCTGTATAGATGGATTGATTAGTTTCCTCCAGAATCGATACTTCAAATATCTAGCCAAATTTTATAAAATAACTTCGCATAAAAGGTAGACAAGCAGGGCCTAAATAAAATTTTCTTAAAAATTTATAATGATTTAACAAATCTCATGAAGGAAAACGAAGCCAATCACTCTTATCATTTCAAGTATAATCCATTTTACCACTTCAAAGTTATAAAAAAGTTTATCTAAAATTGTAAGGTAGTCATGTAGAAAGCTCGATAAAAATAAGATATCTTAAATAGAAGTATATTAAAAGTCCACTAAATTTCACAAATGCTATAAAAACTCAAGATTTAAATCAAGGAAATGGAACCACAAGTCAAAGAAAAGACAGAAAAATTGCTTCAAGTTGTGCCAGTACTTTAATATAAGAAAAAAATTAGCGAGGAGGTAAGAATTTTTGTTTTAAGCGAGAAGAGAGAAATTTAAACTAGAAATAAAGAAATTTAATAGATGATGGCGGAAGTTGAAGAAAAAATTCAAAAAGCCGAACCCATACTACAGGAGGCAAATGACTCTATGCAGACAATTAAAAGAACTGAACTTTCTGAATTGAGAAATAACTCAAATCCACATCCACTAATAAGATTTACACTTGAAAATATGGTAATTTTGCTGGGTGAAAATTAGTCTTGGTAAAATATTAAAAAGATTCTTTCCGATCCAAACTTACTGGCTAAGTTAAAAAATGTTAATCCGAGCACTTATAGTATCCAAAAAATTAAGAAAAGAATTGAGGAAAATCCGGAATGGACTTTTGATAATGTTTCAAAGATTTCTCACGGAGTTCGGTATATGGTACGCTGGATAAATAACATGATTCAGTTTTACGAATTAAAAAACAATCTATAAAATGAGAAAAATAAAGTGGAATCTTACAAAATAGAGTTGAAAAAACTTGAGTAAAAGTTATCTAGTAAGCAGGAAGAACTTAACGTAAAATAATAATAAATTCGAATAATATAATAAGAATACACTTTCAATAAAAATTAACTCATCAATCTCCAGGAACTAATCAATATCAATAACAGAAAATATTAAAATGCAGAGATAATCAAGAATCATCTTCATTAAGAGATTAATAATTGGTATGACAGTTTAAACCAGTTTAAAACTTTAAAAAGAAATGTTGAGAGTTCATCTATTTTCATTACCCTTTACTTAGAAGTCTTTATATCCTTGCATCTTTAAGAAGAGGAAAGAATTCTAGAACAACTAAAATAAAATTTATAAAAATTCGGATTTACTTACGATTCGAAATTTAATATACTTGAATACATTAAGGATAATATTATTCGTAAAGTGAAGTCACAATAACATCTTTCTGAAAAATAAAACATCTATTCACTATTTTCATTGCAAAAGTTAAATCATGATGATCTTAGCAATGCAAAAATCATCCAAACCCTCTATCATT
>Ga0302268_1000697_pt1 | contig 20938 bp, 13 predicted proteins | sample III_Bog_E2_1_FD_194554 | JGI IMG/M metagenome (GOLD analysis project Ga0302268, IMG submission 194554) | Peat permafrost microbial communities from Stordalen Mire near Abisko, Sweden - III_Bog_E2_1 | ecosystem: Environmental > Terrestrial > Soil > Wetlands > Peat | place: Sweden: Abisko... | reverse complement strand
CCAACCCCAACCCCAACCCCTAGAAGATTTTTTAAAGAAGTTTGTAAATCAAATCAAATCAGATTCATTCAGTTTTGCTACATAATTTTTTAATCTCATGTCACGATCATTTTTTATTAATCTTTGATAGATTAATATGATTCCCGATTAATTATTCAATATTTTTAATTAACAATGACAGAAATACGAGGAACAATTAAATCCATGCTCGAGAAGGGTCAAGATCCTAAAGATTACCTCATTGAAATATGTCGACCTCAGTGCATATCTCTCCAACAAAAACTCCAACGATGCGAAAAGGCTCTACAGAATATGACTCATGCAGATCCTGAATTATCTTGCATGTATCCTTTGCGGGATTGGGTGACTTGCGTAGATGGATGTGTATCTTTTTAATATATCTTAGGTACAACCTAAAATTCATGCTGAACTTGTTGGAAATGAATATGGGTTCCTATCATGATCAATAGATCTATAACAATCAAATCATACTCGACTTTCTTTCTTTATTTGGAATCAATATCAATTAGTTAATATTGTAATTCGACTCATTCCGATTTTTATAAAATCCTTGTACCAAAAATTTTACTAATAGTAATAAATAATATTACTTTTAAACAAAATTATTGAATGAATTTCTCTCAATTAGTTATTGAATGCTAGCAAATTGATAAATTAAAATAAATAAATATTGATGAATTTATTGATGAATTTATATGAATGATAAAAAGAAATGATTTCCTTTTTAGCTGTTGGCTAAAATAATTATTCAACACGAAATATATGACTTTTAAAGAGTATTTATTTTATGATATCTATATATTTTAAAATTGTAATTTAATATTAAATTTTAAAAACTTCTTTAAAGCATAAAAAATAAAAAATATTCACAAAGTTATTATTTTAACAATAATAAATTAATCTTCGAAGAAACTTAAGAATTTGAAAATTTTATCACACAAATATTGTTGTTAGTTACATTTATTCAATTTAATAATAAGTGAGCTATCAATAGTGATTTTTTTCCTCATTTTGTGTAAATTCCACCAAGAGCGTTTCGCGAATATCCAGGATTTGTTTGCCTTGTGTGAATATTGCTATTCAAACTTTTATCAACCCCCAAATGATTTATTACATGAAGATCTTTAGTTTTCAGAAGGTTCATACCATTCAAAGCAACTAAGCTTTTTTTTAAAATTTACGATTTTTGAGTGTAGTTTATATCCACTTTTTCAAGAATTCCACGTGCTTTCTACAATAATTAAAAATAGTACTTCATTGATTTAATGTTTTTTTGGCTTGAAAAATGATTGAGTGCTTCTAAAAGCAACAGCGTGATCTTTGACAGGCATTTTGGGACTGAGGAAGTAATTTTCGACAGAGATGTGATGGCAGTAGGTCTTATTTAAGGACAGGGAAGAGAGAGAGGTTTTCATTCTATTTGTAATTATAATGGAAGAATCTAAATATGGAAAATTTATAATATTAAACAAATTATGAAATGTAAAACATAGCAATAATATTGATGATCTGTAAAACAAAACATAACTTGAAAATATTAATAATATAATCTTATCAATCGTCCTATATTTTATTTTTTAATCTTCTTTAAGCTGGAATATTCAACACTGTTCTTATTTATAGATTAAACATACAATAATGTCAACATTCAAGGATAAAATAAAATCCAAAATAAAATCTAAGCATGAACAGCAATAAACCATGGAAGCTTTTGATTAGAATTCACTCAAAGTAACATTGCTTCCGATTAAAAATCAACTCACAGAAATAAAGATTCAATGCTCATGGAATAACACAAAAAACAACATGAAAATTCCTAAATTAAATTGCAAATGGTACAACCGTACTGAAAATAACATGCAATAAATAGTCGGAATTTAAGGTGAATCATATCAACCTTCAATAGTAGATTTAGGATCCATGTAAATATTCAGCTATGCAGTATTGAAGTCACTTGTGTACCATAATTACCAGGAATTACTTATGAAGGAATGCCTATCCTATTAAAAACAAATATTATTACTTTGGCACCTGAAACAGAAATGGCTGCCACTCAACTATTTTCTTATGGTAAAGCAAATTTTTTTATTGACATCAGAGAGAGCAAGATAAAGAATAAGGCTATTCCTCAAAATAGTTAAGGATTTATCAAAGTATAAAATAATATTTTTTATCTTTGTCATGTTAAATTCGGTCAATTATATGATTAAGTCCTTAAATAAATGGCAATCGATTAAAACTGTCCTCAATTTTTTATCAATAGAAAAATTTCGAGATAGATAACAATAAAATTTAATGAAGATTAGTATATCATTGTTTATTTTAAAACTCATGATATGAGGGATACCTTCTGCTTATTGAATAAATTAATCCTAGCAAAAATGATTCAATAAAAATAACAAAAAAAAGGAGCACCTGAGATAGAGAAATAATTATAAAGATAAAGAAAATATATTAATAATGAAGGTTAACCATTAGTTTAGGGGCAAATTCCTTTACAACAAGAAGCTAAGAAGTAAAAAACTGAAGTAAAAGAATATGTCTGTATTTAAAAATAAGAAACGAAAGAGCATTCTAAATAAGATACTAAACACTAAACATAAACCAATAAGCAATCTACTTCTGAGTTGCTTCAAATAATGAATTTGAAATTATAAATTAAAAGATTATAAACTCAAAATAGCAAACTAATAAAAGAGATATAAAATGAAAAATAAAATAATTATTCTCTTCAATCACGAATGTCATAAATGAAAGAAAGATTAGAAAATGCCAGCAAGAACTATTTTAGTCTTTAAAAGTAATTAACTTCTATTAAATAAATGATTTTAGTCAAATAGAAAAACATAGAAGAGCTGCAAAATATATAAACGGGAAGATATTAATAAATTTTATACTACAATAATGAGATAAAATTATTATCATAAGAAAAATATAAATTATAACAAACTGTTCAGGATGATGCAGCTAAATATAGTTAGACTAGCAAGGAATTGCAAAAATATCAACTTTTATATTCCAATTAAAATTCTCAGAGTTATATGGAACTTTTAAATTAATTGAATTCTGTCAAATAAATTAACAATGAGCTTAAGTTAAAATATGAATACAGTCAGGAAGAGAAATAAAAAATGGAGTAGAACTTGAAGAATAGCCGAAATATGATTTAGAACATAGAATCATAAAAAAAATATATTTAAAAAAAATATGAGTCTCTTTCAAATTAAATTGGCTCTCCGATGATGAAATCCAAAATATCAGAAAGATCAATGGAAAATAGTCTAAGTAATTCAGTGATTTTTGAAGAAATCCCAGACAAATTATAAAAAAAGGAGTCTTTTGGCATTACAATTTTTTAAGAAAACAATCATAGAGAAAAGTAGTTATTATAACTAAAAAAACAAATTAAAGACTTAATGGAAGAAAACAATTATATTCGTAGCCTGCTGGTAAAAGAAAAGAAAAGTACAAGCAAAGCGCATCTAAAACTTTAATTATTTGAAATTAAAAAGATAGTTAGTCGTCTATCTGAAGCAATGGTTGAAAAAGACTTATCAATGAGTAACTTAAAAGAAGTTAATAAATAATTAAATAAAAGGAATAATTACCTTGAAACTTAACTTGCCAAATTTATACAGGAAAAATGAAAGTGATATTTAATTTAACAGTCTCTATTTTTTCAATCAATTGATAGTTAATTCGTCAATACTTTATAGTCAATAGAATTATGAAAATCGAGAATACAGAATATTTGAATAATATCAATAGATTATACACTTGTAATTGGCACAGCAATTTATATTTCCTTCTTTGTTAAAAAATTATTAATTTTATTAAATTGAAAAATATTAAGTTTAGTTTAAAAGCTAATTGACAATTGAATTATTTATTTAGATCTAACCCATGTTATGAATAATATTCTATCTATTTCCTCCATATTTTATCTCCAATACGTTTTCTTCAACCAACTAGAGGAGAACACCGTCCATTAAATCTTAGTTTGTGTAAAGTTGGATTTTCTTTGCAGTTTACTCACTTAAAAAGCTTTAAAGACGATTATACAGCCATTTTGCTATCATGGTACAATTTACTAATTTTAATTTTTCCAATCTCATCGAGTAAACATCAGAAATAACTCCTATTATCGAGGCAAGTGATGTAATAGGAAGTGTTAGAAATTTTTCTTGAAGATCCAGTACATAATCATAGGTTTCAATATATCCAGGTACGAATTGATCTTTGACGACTTTATTGTTAACAACATTGAGAACTTGATAATAATTATTGACTGTATACTGATCTAAATCGATGACAGCTAAGTTCATAATCACTAAAGGTCTGCCTTATTTCCCTTTACCACAACTGTAGACGAATCCACTTTTAAATATTTATTAGGCTTCTTTGGTAAAATTTTGAATTTATGGATTATGAAACCATTAGAAATGAGTTGTTAATTTAGATAAACATGATTTCATATCGAAATCACTAGCGTACCAGTATCGAAGCAATGTTTGGTCCTCCTATATTCTTATATTACTTTTTTCTTTTAGAGATTTTTTCACTTCAGATATATAATTTTTCTCTTCTTCGCTGTACTCCATGTTGTAGTATATTCTTCGCTTTCGAAGGCCGTGTGACATGAAGAATATAGATTTTTCTTAAATATCGTAAATCTTACAATCGATTTCGGCTACAGAGGCTTGCTACTTTCGAGAAATTTCCTAAATCATTAGAAGAAGATAATAATATATAGACAGTTCGATATTTATTTTATTAAAAATGAAAGAATTATTGAATTTTACCCTTTTAAATTTTAAACTTTGGTGTTGATTTTCAGTTGGTTTGTTTTAATGAAGAATTTAACTTATTAATCAATATTTATGAAGTAAACAACAAATAATATGCATAAAGATACTGATACCGTAATATTTGAAAGATGTTTAATAAGTTATCCTTTTAATCTTGAAAATTAATTGTAAATTTTGTTATATAATTAAAGAAAGATGGAAGCGAAAGATCAATAAGAACATCAAATTATGGATTTAACCAAAACAGTCCCAATGAACGCTGTAGAGGAAAAAAAGTTAGCTTAATTTTTAAAGCGAATGCAAGTAGGCATCAAGGGAGATTTATAATTATAGTCAATGTTGGGAAACACAATTAATAAATGGTCAGCAGAGTTATCTAACGAATCGTAGTCTAAAAATATCAATTGAATTAATGATTGTTCATAAACAAATAAAAGCTTTCTATCTTCTTAACAATTAATTGCACATACTTAACAACAAATTAAATTACTTTTGAGATAAAGTAATAACACTTAAATTGCATTAGATTGGAAAAATGTGAGTTAAATTTGCTAATGAGCATTTTTTGTATTATCTCTTCAAAAGAACTATCCAAACTGAGTCGTATATTTTATGTTGATATTAAACACAAAAAATATGATATTGTAATTTCATATTGCTTTTCTTCTTTGTCAATCCTTTAAAAAATAGTAAAAATAACAATTTAATTCTTATTTACTTCAAAATCTGTTAATAATTGTAAGATAAAAAAATAATTTTGTGCGAATCATTTTCCCAATTTTTCCATTTTTTAAGGAAAGGAAAAAAGCTTATTCTGATGATTTTCGATAAAATTAATTAAATTATTATAGTTTAGCTTTATATAAAACGATTTTTGAAACTATGGTAGTTTTTAAAAAATAGGAGGATTTAATTACAAACTGAAAATTCATTAGATAAAAGTTTTTCAAAAAACAAGGACCTTTTCTATGAGCATGCAGCGAGCAAAAGTTAATTTATATTGTAAATTAACTAATTTTTAGGTTGATTCTATTGATCTATTGAGATTTATAAAGTTAAGCTATCTTTTTTTAAAAATCGAAAATTGAAGGATAAGATTAAGATTTTTAAGTTTTATTTTATGAGGTGACATAAAATACTGACCAATTTTGAAAACCCTTCATATTTTACGTATTGAAATTCAAGAACCTCTTCTTTTTTATAGAATTTTATAAACAATTTAGCCTAATTCGTAACAATGAATTTGTTGAACTTGATTCAGCAATCTTGACATACTTTTCTACTTTTTACTAGCGTATTCTTTGAAAATATTTAAAGATGATATAGAAAATTAAGTTTAAAGTTTCGCGGCAAATTAATGGCAAGTTAATAGAATTGTTTCCAATAATTTCTAAATGATAAAGAGGAAAAATCATGGTTTTCATTATAATGTAATTTAGTCAAGGGCTTCTTTGGCTTTCTTCACAAGTTTTTTTAAATATAAGGACTTTTGCCAATGGTGGGACTGACCTGTAGAGGGATCAATGAACTTTGTCTTTTGCAGTTTTTATTGCAAATTATAATTTGAGAGTGACTGCATGTTAAGAGCTTGAGATTAATCGTTCATCAAATACTAAGTAAAAAATATAAATTTAGAATTAAATTTTATTTCATTAGCGGGAGATAAAGTAAATATAATGAATGAGTCTGAACTTTTTTCGGTGCTGCTAATTTGGATGAAGGGAGATGATTTGATAAGGAATATATTTTTGCGATACTAACAATAAAGTAACGCTTATTTTTTAAATTAGTTCTATGCTAATGATAAAAGCTTAATTTTCAATTGAAAGGTATCTTTATAAAGAATATTGAGAGCAAACTCCTTCAAGTTTACAACTTAGAGAGTATTCAACTAATGTTTAATTACCATCATAAATTAATAATCAGAATTTTCATTATTTATATTCACAAATAAGAGGTAATCATCAGAGGGGATATATTCCATGGGTTCCGAGCAGAAAATCGATCCTCTATACATCATATTTTAATATTTTATCTACGTTGGTTAAGTTAGACACTGGTTTACCGGCTTTATAGATTATAAAACAGGGGCAACGTTCATCTGGAAAATTTTAGATGCATTTTGATGCAATAATCTTTATAAATTTCACATGCCCAAATTTTTTAGCAATCATAGGCAGGTGATCATTGATTAACAGACAAAATTAGTTACTTGTTGAATAGAGATGCAAAACCACAAAAGATTCAGGGTCTGCTTACGTGACCTCGCGAATGTATTAATCTCTTGAGATTTAGTAGACTTGTCCATATTTTTATTTAGTAGCTTTGATCTTAATCTCTTGCATCCTATTGGCCATGTACTGACGAGTGAATTAATCATCGAAATCTAACTCATATCAAAGTTACCCAGATCATCTTCTAGTTAATTAATCTTTTCAACTTACATGCGATCTAGTTTGTTTTAGAGTTTATTAGCTTCGTCATGTTTTTCTTTCATTTAGGCTTGCTCTTCAAAGAGAGTAGTTTTCTTTTCGTTCCCAAGATAATTGCCAGCCTTCACTTGCAAATCAAACCATTAAGTGGATACTCCGTTTGCCATGTAAAAATTATATGTAGGCTATCAACAAAATTGAGCTTATAATTCTGATTGAAATAAAAATAAAATAAAATTGAAAGAAAAGATTAGATATTGAAGAAATAGAATTAATTTCAAAGCTTTATAAAAGGATTGATTAAAGTTATTCTAAGGTTTGGCTCAATAAATCTGATAAAATCTAAGGAAAACTGCAAAAAATATCAATACTTTTTTCCTACTTTACTTCTGATTGTTTACAGAAAACTGACTGATGATTAGGGTTCTGTTTTTAGTCTTTCCCCTTTTTTATTCTCATTTTTCGCATTTATTTTTTTATTTATTTTTAAATGATTTTTCTCTTTTGTTTATTAGTCTTTCTCTTTTCTTTTGTAAGTGCTGTCGTTAGTTTTTAATTTTTCCTTTCCTTTTTTTGAACTTTCAATTCCCTTCCCTCCACTTTCATAATATCTGATTGAACTATCATTTAGCTTTATTTTTATTTTTTAATATTTACTTACGCTCTTCTTTTTGAAGTTTTTGAAATTACCACTTTCTTGCCCACTACTTTTCTTCATTTTAAAATATGAACCATTGGAGCTATCCTCATCTTCGCTACTACTAATCAAATCACTGATTGAATTGATAACTTTTGGGAAGGTATAAATCTTATTGGCTATGGAAAGTTTAAATCTCTCTTCAATTTATCTCTTGAATTAATTAATCTCATCCTCATTTTATTGTTATAGACGACTCGACCTTTCCGATGCTTCACAATTTAATCGATGTCTACTATTCATCAGCTCTATTTAATCTTCCGAGTAGTCGTCGAGGCAAGATATTGGTTTTTACTTGCCTTCCAATTTAAATTACATCTATAATAAACGAACTCAAGTTACATCTTGCAAAATTTCAATTAAAAACATAATTTACATTTAAAAATTCACTTATTATTTATAAAAACTTAAAAGGCACTCGTATTAATTATAAAGGTTTTGCGGATGATTTTTTTAATAAGAAATTCTTCACTATATCACCATTGCAATAAAAGACATTTGCATCCTTTAATTTTGATTTATATCAATTAAATACCGACTACTTTCATTCCAACAATAATCTCATTTTTACTAAATATCTTTAAAAGCTTATGATTATCTTATTGAATCCAATAATTACCTCTTACTTAATATATTAATGCAAAATTGCGTATTCTATACCAACAAAGATCTCATCGCTGAAATAAAGGGAGAATAGATCATTGAACGATACCCCAATGTCGATGTTTTTGTCGAGTAAGCATTTATCTAGTTAGTGATTTAAAAGTAGTTGGCATGACATTAGAAGTTACCACTCATCGACTTGTTCTCAAGTCAAACTCTACTCACTCTTTTCTTATAAAGGGAGAAATTATTAATCAAGTTTCCATCTCTGTAAAGCTATAATTATTTAAGGAATCAGGATTTTTTAGCAAAGATTATTTTGTCAAAATATCTACTCAACATGGAAAAATAAAACTTTCTCTGGGAAGTTATAATGAGGCAAAGATCACCATCGAAAGCATGGCCCAAAAAAAAGCTTGGCTAATCCCCTACCAATAAAAAAAGAAATAAAATGCTATCTATTCTGGAATGTTTGATAAAATCAATAAATAAAAGTAAAAAATCTCAGTTCAAGGTTCACAAGTGAATCAATCCTTTTAAAGCTTCGATAAACTGTTTGGAAATTTGAGATAAATTAAAACCATTATGAATGATATGAAATCTTATTCAGGTCAAAATGATGGTGATAATCCTTAAGTAAATAAGATCTTGAAAGAAATGGGATTTGTTTCAGTCATTTCGAAAGACTAAGCTGGTAAGAATTTTTACAGACAACTTGCATAAGACCTTTTTCAAATTTGCCAAAATTATTTGTTTAAAAACTTTGGAGGAATGGTTGCTTTGTTAGATTTGTTCTATTTCTACAATAAAAAAAGGCAAATGAATCTCCTTTCCCCTGAATAGGTTCTCAAAGCATGTGAAATGTTTCCAGGATTAGGTCTCAAAGCTAAAATTGTCAGGTATCCAAACAATATCATTCTCATCGAATCTACAACCTTTGATTCCTCTGCTGACTTTGAATAAAATTTTGCCAAATATTTTACCTCTTTTAAAGATGGATATAGCTCGTAATAAATAGCCCGAAAAAAAGGACTACCAGTGGCTATTGTCGACATAAAGCTGAGAAATGCTTGCAAAGTGGGAAAATTGGCTATTTCGGATCGTATCTAAGGAATAAAGTATTACAAAAATTTGTTACTATCAATTTGAAGAAAATATTTATGATATTATCTTAATTATGCATAAGAGGCTGATTATTACATTTAAATATTAATGCAATAAAATCCAGCGAGTAATAATAGATTGTAAAATTAGCATGATTTGAATCAACAGGGTTCAAATATCAGTCCTGAAAGAAGAAGAGTAAGAGAATCTTAAGCAAATACAAACATATTTCGGGTTGGAGCGTCCGAAGAAATTGTTTTATTTATATAGGACAATAAAATTTTGTTTTTGTCAGGAAAGACTGATGTTATAGATCCAATGGATGAAAATTACTTTACTCTACTTAGGAATTCATTTTCTCCCAACCTTCATCCACTATCTATGACGACCTTTTTGGTATTAGCAAACACTGCTTGCTATATTATTTCACTCTGTTTTGGGTTTGATTAGACTGCTAGTCTTCTTTAAGTTAAGGCTGATACTCTCATGATGATGGGGATGAATGATTCTCATTATGTTTATAAAGGTGAGGTATACCGTCTTTTCGCTAGTCTCTTTTTGCATATCAACTTACTTCATTTACTATCCAATTTAATCATAATGGTTCTATTGGTTTCTAGAATTTAATATACACTTGGAATAATTCGGACTCTTTCTATCTACCTTGTTTCAGGAATGGGTGGAGGCATTTTAAGCAATATTTTATATCCACTCTTTAGACTGAAGGCTGGTTCATCAAATAGTTTATATGGCATGATTGGCTTGGTTTTCGGATATATTATCATAAATTGGTCAGGTATGGCAATAATTGGATGTATTTTCAAGTTTAAGCTTATTCTGTTATTCTTTTTGATATCTGGGTATCTTTTACTATTCACTGATGTGGCTCCAGAAATTGATTACTATGGCCACTTAGGAGGATTTGCTGGAGGACTATTTCTTTCAGGGATAAATCCGACCTTGCAGAAAACAAAAAGATAACAAACTCTTAGGATTATATTTATAATTCTATTTGCTGCCATTATGGCAGCTTGCTTTATATTTTATTATCTTATTCCCAGCTCAAGCTATTAATGAGTGATACCAAATAATTTTCTCTGATTATGTATGATAAATATGTGATATTGAAAATATTCCAAGGCAATTAACTTAATTAATATGGGAATTTTTATCTTGATTTCGGGCAATTAATCGAAAGTAATTGGGCATCAGTCCAATTAATAAATTATTTAAATCTAAACAAAGAAATTAAATAAGATACATTCATATATAAAATATTCTTTCTTTTATTAAAGTATCTTTTTCTTTTGCAGAATACTAAGATTGAATACTTTCTGAAAATAATTATTTCCTGTATATTTTCTGAATATTAAAGATATAAATAAAATTTAAGCTATTCGCATATTCTATTCTGTAATGACATTAAAATATCATTGCAAGATACTAATTTATCAAAATCAAATTTATTAGGTGGAATCTAGTTTACTAACAAAGCATTATCTTTGATATTATTTTTTATGAAAAAGTTCATATGAATTAGTAATCATGCCATTCAATCTTAACCTTAAAAAAGAATTGAGAACATTAATATTTTGAAATGATTTATGTGGAATAATCCAAATAAATTTTTATTAATCATTGATTTAAAATGAGAAAATTGCACATAGCAATAGTTGCTTTACTGCTTTTCTTCAACTTAGCCAGCTCTCTTCATTTTTAGAGAGTTTCCCAGAAGCATTTTACTGCAGATCCTGAACTTTAAGCACTTCGCTCTCAACAGGCAGACTTTGAAAAACAAGTCAATGGACTAATCACTAATATCAGTGATATCCAAAAGAAGGTAAATAATACAAACAGTACTGATGATAAAGTCATCATTCTTTAAAATGCCATCACCTCAGAAAGGCAAAAGATTTTTGATTTATAAAATCAAATCATTCCTCCATTCAATCTTTCCAAGAATGCATGCGAGGAACTCACGAACGAACAAAAAATATCTCTTCTTAATCAAGTAAGCAAGGCTAAAAAACAAATAGCTGTTCTGAAAAATATGTCTGCAAGCCTGCCTCCTTGTTAATAGATCACTTTAATCAATAGTGATATCCAAAAATAAAGTGTGATCATCGAAAGTATTTAAAAAATCATCTACTCAAAATGCGAATCCTCTATCATCTTAAGTCCAACTATCTTTCAAAGTAACATTTATGCCTCGAACTGGATTTTGGGAAACTAGACTATCGATGATTTAATTGAGGAATACTATCAGAGAAGTATGCAATATCCTAACGTTACCAATTGTCCAGAAGGGTTTCCCTTTTTTGATGGTAGCAGTTGTATCAATTGCACTGGCACCAATCCAGTCTTTAACATGCAAAGCAAAAAATGTGATAGCTGTCCTTTTGATACCACTATTAACACTGATCTGAGAACATGCCAACAAATTCCTCATTATATCGACTACAGTCTCGTTGAAAACTATATGCTGGATAATACAACAGCCTTACCGACTCCAGATCCAAGTTTAACCCCTTGCAATTCACAAAAACCATATTTTAATGGAACTTGTGTCACTTGCAAACTTCCATACTATTGGAGTGCTAATGACAACATATGCAAATCATGCTCTGCTGGTAATGTTTTTGATATAAATCAAAAGTAATGCACTCCACCATCAGGAGAGTCCCTCTCAATTTTGTAAGGCACCAACTGGGTCGCAAATGATAGTAATATTACTCGAGTCCTCTAAAATAGAGCTAAATTGATCAACAATACTAATGCTTCATTATGCACTGAAGACTCTCCTTTTTATGATGGAGTACAGTGCATTTCTTGCCCGAATTAATTTAACATTGATTTAAAGAAATGTACAACTGCTCCTGCTGGATCAGTCTATGATGACAATGTTCATGGCTATGTGGTGCCATAAACATTGAAGGAAACCAATCCTCAAGCCAAAAATATAATATCCGCTACTTCTACACTTCCTGATACTGCAGCTACAAACTGTAATACCACAAATCCATATTATGATGGAATTGCTTGCATTAACTGCCAAGCCCCTTTCATTCTTTTTGATAACAGTCAAAAAAAATGTGTAGTATGCAATCCTTAACAAATCTATAACAATAAAACTCTGCAGTGTGTAAACAGATAGCCTCTTTATATTTCTACCAATTTTAACAATCTTTTGGCAACGAAAAATACAAAAATAGATGACTACAAGAAAGAATTGCTTAATAAAGTGCAAAATAATGGAGATAAGTTTGTTAAAAAATGTCCTGATCCAGCTCAATATAGCAATTTTACAACTTGCTTTAAATGCAATACCGGGGAATTGTTCAATATCGAATCCAAAAAATGCGAAACCTGCAATGGAACAATAGATCTTACGACTAGTCTATGTAATCCTAAGAATACCTTTTTGACCAGCATTGCTTCAGCCCCTAATCTCCTACTTCCAGTTAATAAGACGATTGCTGACTATACAAAAGTTCAAGCATCAGCCACAGGCCCAGTTGAAAATTGTCCTGCTACTACTCCATACTCTGTTAATGGTCAAAGTTGCATTGCCTGCACAGCCATAAACCCATTCTTTGACATCTAAGCTCAAAAATGTACAAACTGCCCTAGTTTAACTGTTTATAATAACAAGACCAGGATATGTGAACAAAGCCAAAATGTTACTAATACAACAGCTTTGAAAAATTATATCTAAATTGATAACTATACTCTTGCTAACATAAAGAAACAAAATGATTTGATTGCTCAAACAAAGCCTATAATTCTTTGCAATGCTGATCAGCCTATCTTTGATGGTACAAAATGTATTTCTTGCCCTAACTCAACTTATATTAATCTTAAAACTCTTCAATGCATTGGGGCTCAACTAGTTACAAACGTAGATCAACTTAAAATCAGTGGGAACTACTTTGAAACTGGCAACTATACAATTCAAAATATCGCTCAAAACATAAAAAATATGGCTCCTAATCCTACAGTGGCTTGTGATGTGTCAAAGCCTGCCTTTAATGGTGTTTCGTGTTATTCCTGCCCTGATGATAAGTTTTATAACTTACAAACAAACCAATGTGTGAGTGCTATCCTTGTAAGCAATGTTGCCATTCTTAAAAATCTAACTAACGTAAAATAATCCAGCAATTATACCTTAAAAAATATTGAATTAAATATTAATGCTTCTTCTCTACCCATTCAAATGTGTGATTCATCTAAGCCATTTTATGATGGGAAAAAATGCATCTTTTGTGATAGTTACTCAATTTATGATCTCCAAAATTCGGTATGCATCCTTCCTCAGCTGTATACCAATGTCACTGCAGTTCAAACTTCTAAATATTTTTAAACTGATAACTACACTCTCGCCAATATTAAAGCCGCAAATGCAAAAATTCCCATACCTAATAAGCCTTGTTCAGCAGATCAACCTCTTTTTAATGGTGTTTCATGTATGTCATGTCCGATCGGTACTTACTATAATCTGAAAGCTTCAAATTGTTTTACTCCTACTTTAGTCTCAAATATTGATGCACTTTCTAAATCTCAAAGTTATGTTGAAGAAGGTAATAGTACGCTTGCCAATTTATCCTTAGCAATTAACAAAACGATTCTTCCAACAAATGTCTGCAATGCTACCACTCCTCTATTTGATGGTACAAAATGTATTTCCTGCTCTCAATCCCTTTACAATCTACAAACTTTATCATGTTTCAATTGTGCAATTGATCAATATTACAACGCAACTCAATTAAAATGCCTTTCTAAACCACACTACTACCCGAATTTAACCAACTATAACTGGACAGTGGATAATACAAGTGGAATTGATAGAGTAATTAGTTTCACTGAGGCACGAGCAAGCCTTGATTCTCCTGTTCCTTGCCCAGCCGGTTCTGAGTTTTTCAACAACAAAACATTGAACTGTCAATCATGCCCTCCTAACACATTCTTCAATTATGATCAATGGAGCTGCATCAGTTGTTCAACCGGCCAGCAACTCGACATTAACACGCATAAATGTAATGCAATGACTGTTGGTATAAGTCAAACCAATTTGAATAGTGCTAATCTTCTATATGGAGGCCTTCCTATAAATCAATACAATGACTATTACGGAAGTAATGTTACAACATATCCCAAAATTAAAGATTGTCCCTCGGATATTCCATACTTCGATGGATTTTAATGCATCCAATGTCGTCCCCAGGCCCCATATTTCAATCTTCTCTACAAGATGTGTATGAGCTGCCAAAGTCCTTCAGTATACGACTCAGTTGCAAAAGACTGCCGTGCAAACGGACAAGTGCAAACCTCTTCTCCGAATCCAGCCAAAATGTTTTCTTCAATCTTTTGATCGTCATCCAAGGTTATATCTAAATAATTAAAACTATTAAAGCAACCAATGAGAATATATCAAGCGGCAAATGTTTTTTTGGTGATGATGTTGTAAAACTACTCCTCAGAAACTAGACCATCATTATCTGTGTCTGCTCTTTCGATCATTTCTTGAAGTTATGATTCGTCAATAGTTTATCCTAACTCTTTTGCCACTCTGCGAAGATTTTTGATCGAAATAAATCCAGTCTTCTCATCGTCAAAGAGGTTAAATATTTTTCTAATGTTTTCTCTAGTATCTTTGTCGGAAACTCGAGCAGTCATCAGCTATAAGAATTATTCAAAGTCAATTTGTCCTGTTCCATCGGCATCCAAATCAGCTATCATTTGATAAATGGTTTGATTTTTCGACTAAAAACCAAGTGAAGTCATGGCAGCTTTCAGTTCTACACTTAGATATGATCATACCTTTAGGATCAATAGAACCTCCTCCATCAGTATCAAATAGATCAAATGCTTCCTTGATCTCAAGCACTTCCTCTTCTGTTAGTCCAGGCCTTTCAAAGGCTTTTGCATTAAATTGCTTCGATTTGGCTGCAGTTCCCTTTTTCATTCAAAATATTATTTAAATTAAACCGTTATACTCTATTTGAAGATCAATAATATTTAGACCATTAAATAATGATGAAAGAAATGATACTCAAATATAATTAAGATTAAGCATATTTAATAGAATTAAAAATCAATCATACAATTCCATTAAAAAATCGAAATTTTAATCGTTATCTTCCTTGCGCTACTCTATAGTTCCATCTAGTTTTTATTCAACTTTTGTATTCTTTTTGTTTTGTGCCTTATTTCCTGGTTTTGGGATTGGCTAGGTTTCTGTTCTCAACATTTTCCTAGCAACATCAAACTTATTTCCAATTTTAAGAGAGTCATCATTCATTATGGCCCTCGATATTAAGCATCCTTTATTGATGTTGTCATTAATTTTTTCTTAAATTTCTTCATCTACCTATTCTTTAAACACCATAAATTTTCCATCGTAGACATCTTTGTTTTTATGTCTCTTTTTTTATGATTCAGTATTGAGAAGGCATTAAGCGATTAGATGCAACTCTAATAGTTCAAGCTATCCCTAACTTAATAAATGTTTACTTTCCACGAACAATCATCGTGAATGCAAAATACCTCCATCTCATTGATCATGTTGTTTGCAAGTAAATCTTTTCCGACGTTTGCAACTGCGATGGGAGCTCGACAAATTGGGCAACTTGGTTTAGATTTTGTACAACTATTGATGCAATCAAAACAGAATGTATGCCTAAATAATTAGTGAATGACCCACAGAAGAGTCTTGTCGGCAAATAGAAAACCTAAAAGCAAATTGAACATTTTAAGCCCTGCGATATGGAACTGGGCTTTGTAAATTTTCTCTGCGTTTTGGCAATCTGATTTTCAATAATTTCTGTTTTCATTAAATTATAATTGATCAAATTAGTCAATTTTAATTTGTAAATATAGTTCATAACTATTTTATTCATAAATTAATCAAGGACAATGCAAAATCAAAACATTATGACAGGTAATGAAGGGCTTTCTTAAGATTTAAGGGAAGTCGATGGAGATAAAGAAGGAGGCTCTAAGTTTTTTTATTTCTGATTTTCACTAACCTATGAGTTTTTAATTTTATCAATTTATGATTATGCGTTATCTTGTTGGCGAGTTTAATTCAAAGATTTAATTGATTCTTTTTAAATTTTCGTTTTCAGATGTTATTCAATTTAATGTTCTATTTGCTCCATCATAGCATCTGGATTAATAAACTATTCACCCTCCACACTTCTTGTGCTATCAATCTTTTTTCTTGACGTGGATAATTTTAAATTTTATAGATTAAGTTCAATATTTTCTTCCTTTTTTTATAAACTATTCTTGTCTTCATTAATTTCTTGATTTTATGCATTCTCTTCTTTTTGCTGAAATTTATCAAAAAAGCATTGAACCTCATTCATATTATCATTTGCATATATTTTTTGGATGGCCTTTTTAAATATTTAATAAATTTTGCTGTTGATTTAATTTTTGGGCTGAATTTATTTTAATAAATCCTCGAAAATATCTTTATTTACTTTTTATAAATATTCCAAACTTTTGTATAGTAGACTTTCATAATTGGTATTTAACTTATTTAATAGTTTTGAAGGGTGGTATTCTTTTAGCAGTAATTTTAGAATCCAATATTTACAGTAATTAATAATATTGTTATAAAGTTTATTTTATTTTTTGCCTAAATTGTCTAGTCTTTTAGTAATTGAGCTTTACTTCATTCCTAATAACTAAAAAAATAAATCTTCAGCTATTTTTTCACATCCTGAGGTATGATACAACAAATTAAAAGTTAGATACATACAGCCCACAAATTATTCGTATAACTTCGATTATTAGTTATGAATGTATTCAATCAAAAACTAAATGCTTAAAATTCGATGACTTTCCGATGTCTTAATAATTTCGAAGATGTTATAACTCAAAGATTTAAAGTTTGTTCTCCTATTAACATCATTTTAAGGAACTTCAATCTCTTCATCAAATTATGTGAAAGATAAAAAGTTACTAAACATATTCATAATAGATTTTTTTGATTATCTTTTTGATATTTATTTAAGACACTGTTTAATTCTCTGAATTTCTGCAGATTATTTCAAACACATATTATCTTGAAGTTCAATACGTATACTCCAAGTATTAACTAAAAATTAGCATATTAGATTGGTTGGTATGAGATGAGAAAAGGTTAAAATAATATTAGCGCCAAGCCAATAAAAAGAGAGTATTTGATTGTTGGCTTTATTATTTTTGAAATTGGCAATTTATTGAATCTTTTGAAGAATATGCAAGGGAATATGTGATTTCTTATCAACTATCCTTCGAATTATTTCAATAATTTAGCACTAGAATATCTTGTCATCGTAAGTAAACCTTTAAACAAGAAGCTAAAGTTTGGCAGTTTATTTTTAATCAATGATAAATGTCAAGATATCCATAATGAAGAACTGCAAGCAATTATCATCTAAAGCTTACATTTCATTATCATAATATGACAACGGTAACGATTCATAATCTGTACAAAGAATAAGCCAATTAGATAAACTTATTCCCAACATATCGCCTCGATCTCTAAAAGTGTTAATCTTATTCATTTTTATATTCTTATAGGTCTTTTTAATGATCTATTCAGGAAGATCTTCTCCTTCATTTATTTTTTTGCACATTTTGATAAAGTTTTCTTCAGACATCTTTTCTTCATTTTTTGGATTATGTAAATCTGTATTTAAAATAAGAATAGCATTGGCAAAGGTATAGGTGGCATCACTGGATTTTAAAATTATGTTTTCACTCTCCTGATGACGATAGTATAATTGAGTAATGGTATCCATAACTCTTCCAATTTGCTGTGATTCTCCAGTTAAAAAAAAATTGCTAGTAAAAAGTCTCATAAATTATTCCAAGTTATATTCTTTACATTGTTTTAGTACAATCTCAACATAATAGGAAAAAAGTTTAGCAGAAGTTGAATTGTCTGTTGAAAAGATATCAATCATTGAACGATTTTCTATGTGAGTGCTTTTTTTAATTAATTTAACATATTTTTGCATTGTATATTCTCGAATAATTTGATTTTATATGGCTTAAATTCTTTTAAATACATGCTTGGGCTTTTGGTTTAAGTCTAAAATTAATGTCAAGTATTATTTTTTCTTTAGTTAGTAGAATGTCCATTTTTCTTTATCTTTTTTAATTCCTTTTATTTCTTATAAGTAAATTTTAATTTGGCATTGAATTCTGTTTATATAAATTTTAGTTAACTCAAATTCGTATTTTTTTTAATGTGTTCTATTTTAAGTATACTAATAAAGTAAGTTGAGTGATTATTGACAGATGGATATTTCCATGAAATTCCAATCATAATTTTTCATAAAATACTCCAAATATTTTTTTGTGAAGATGTTTGAAAGTTGACTTAAAAGGATTTATAATTAAATAAAATTTCCCCCATTTTTCAAGATAGTATCAATGTTGTTAAAGACTATGTGTTTGTAAGTTATTAAAGGGACTATTGAAGGCATTTTTATTAACTTGTCTAATAAAATTTAATAAATGGCTATTATATAGATAAAGAGCTGTCTATTGGCTGTAATTTTATAGCTATACTAAAATATAAACATTGTTACTTTCATGAGCAAATAAGCGGTCTGATATAAAATATTTTAATGGTAAATCCAAAGATTTTTTAATAATTTCTTCAATATTTTTAGGCGTTGTGATACATACTAATGAGTTTCTTCTAAAACTAAAAGTTAATTGAAGATATCATCAAAAATAAATTAGATGATTGTAATATTTTTCATTTGGCTTGCTTTCTAAATGCATTATTCTACAGATTTTAAAAAGCATTGTTTTTGGTGTTCTCGAATCGACGTCGAGTAAAAATCCTTAGTATCCTTCAATTTATAATACAAAACACTAAATCCCTCTAAATTTTCTATGGTATTAGGATGTGGAAGAAGTGATGAAATTAACTGGATAAAAATATATTTACTTCATTTTGTTTAGGAAATATTGTATGATATTGTTTCTGACTATTTATCAAGTTAGTTGATTGTGTAAGAATACAAAATGTAGGCCCCGAATGTTCCTTCAATTATTAATGATACTCAATTGACCCTAAATTAATGGCATTATACATTTGACGAATTCTTGCAGTAAAGTTAACATCAGAAGGTTGTGATAATCTGATTTTAGCTAAACTGAAGTAATTTTGTTAATCACTACTTATTTTAATTATCGTTCACTCAGGATTTTAGAAAAAGTAAGGTCGTACTCCTACAGTTGCAAAGAGGAAGCTCCTTTTTATCGATTGTACTCGTTATATCTGATGGCAAATGAACGGATGATGCTCCAAAATTCTCTTTAAAAATCGTTCATTTTAATCAATTATTATAACGAGGCGTGGCAAAATATAATGTTTAACAAACTCCATAATCCTCTATATTTGAATTGAAGAGCGTAATTTTATAATTTACATTTTATGAAGGAGAACTCTGATAAACAAGACTCACATCTAAATTAATGCTTTCAAACTCCAGATAAAGTTAATTCTCATTATATTAAAGAACTTGATCTTGGAGAAAAGAAAACTACTCCCCATGCTCGTAGTTTTGAAGGAAGGTCACTTATGAAGAAAAGTAGCAAAAGAATTTGGTCAATTGAGGAAGATGACCTTTTAAAAGAACTTGTTAGAGAGGGCGGAGCAAAAGATTGGTCGACGATTGCTAGCAATTTTGAAAACCGAGGCGGAAAACAATGCCGAGAAAGATGGCATAATCATTTGAGAGATGGAGTGAGAAAGGATGACTGGACAATTGATTAGGAATGGATTCTTGCATTAGGAGTCAAAGCGTACGGGAACAAATGGTCTATGATTTCTAACTTTTTACCCGGAAGAACTGATAATACTATAAAAAATCGATGGAACTGTAAGATGAAACCAAAAAAAGCAAAATTTTAAATTAGGATAGACTAAATTATTAAATCTGAGCCAAATTGTAAATTAACCTAAATTGAATAGGCTCTTATTGAAATAATAAAAGGAAATTTAAGTGAAACTAACTGGGCATTTGAGGATTAGCAAAAACGTAAAATGAAGGAAAACTGCAAAACCGTCTTGATTGATTTCTTTAGGGTGATGAGATCGTTTGATAACACTACAGGGGAAGGAGAACTAAGTTATATGATTGATGAAAGTGATTGAGTCTATCGAGTTATTTGCAAAAATAAAGAATATTAGTTTCAATAATCATTATTATTTTAAGAAATTATGAATTTTTTGAATTCATAATCATACCATCAGGGGTTGG
>Ga0302268_1000695_pt1 | contig 20942 bp, 14 predicted proteins | sample III_Bog_E2_1_FD_194554 | JGI IMG/M metagenome (GOLD analysis project Ga0302268, IMG submission 194554) | Peat permafrost microbial communities from Stordalen Mire near Abisko, Sweden - III_Bog_E2_1 | ecosystem: Environmental > Terrestrial > Soil > Wetlands > Peat | place: Sweden: Abisko... | reverse complement strand
CCTGTGAAGCCCAATTCTTTTTGGCCTCTTGTGGCCCGGCTGAACAGGCTGCGGAAAAAGGCCTGGTTTTGGGCGAAACTCGGCAAAAGCATACCTCAGGGGCTGAAGCCCTTGTTGATTTAATTGGATTTATGCCGGGGATAAATCCCCGGCCTACCGCCCGAACGAGTTTTTCCGCAAGCTGTGAAGCCGTGCCCTTGTTAACAGGCCCTAATATGACTATTTCTGTAGCCTGTGAAGACAAGACCAATCTCCGGCGAATTCGCTGGGCGGTTTAAACTAGAGGCTGCCCTGACACGAGCCTTATGCCAGCTGAGATTATTCTTCAGCCCGGTCCCAACGCCGCGGGTCTCGCCGAAAAGCGGGAGCGGCTTGCTGCCGTCCGCGCCGCGCTTGCCGAGCGCGAAGCCGACATCGCACAGATTCGCGCTCAGTTCAAGGTATTTGAGGGGCACTATCTGCGGCGGGTCGGCGTTCTTTATGCGGAGCTGGACGAGATTGCGGCGCGGATTACGGAGCGTGAAGTGGATCTGTACGACTCGGACTCCGCGCGCCGGCGTGCGCGGGAAGCGCGGCAGAGGGCGCAGGAAACCCACGAAGCCGCATTTGGCGCCGAGCAGGAGCCCGTGGAGTTTGACCCGTCGCCGAGTCTCAAGACGCTGTTTCGCGAGGTGGCAAGGCGGATACACCCTGACTTTGCCAGTGACGAGGCAGAACAAAAGCACTTCACCTTGCTGATGACGCGCGCCAACCATGCCTACAGTTGCGGCGACGCGGAGACCTTGCAACGCCTGCTCGACGACCATCTCGAGGTCAACGCCGCAGTTGCCGATGAGGGAGACGGCGTCACCGTCCTTCGTCTTGCCCGGCAGATTCAACATGCTGAGCGAGACATTGCGGCGCTCGATGGCGAACAACAGACGCTGCTGGGAAGCGAGATTGGCCAACTGTTTACCGGCGCCGAAGCCGCTTCACTGGAAGACCGCGATCTGCTGGGCGAGCTCGAAGTTAGTTTGCGCGAGCGCATCGCCGATGCTCAGTACCGGTTGGAGTTTGTGGAACGCCAGGTGAGTGCCCTTGGAAGATAAAGCTCAATCGGGCCTGCAGCATATTCCTTCCGGCGGCGCTTTGGCGCTGCACTCGGTTCGCTCCAGCATCTTTGCCCGTGGCCGGCGAGACGCCGCAAATTCGTCTTCAAACTCTGACTACCAGAGGGGCGTGGCGGAATACAACGCGGGGCGATTTACAGAAGGTGCCGCGAGCTTCAGGCAGGCGGCCGAACGGGGTCACGCTGAGTCGCAGTACATCCTGAGCACGATGTATGACGCAGGCAAAGGGGTGCCCAAAGACGACGCGCAGGCTGCGCGCTGGGAGCGCACGGCGGCAGAGCAGGGCCACGTGTATGCGCAGGCAAATTTGAGCTTCAGGTGTTCGAGCGCTGGCGACTTGGCGGGCGCGTTTGAGTGGTGCCAGCGCGCCGCGGACGGGGATCTTGCCTGGGCACAGTACAACCTCGGCCTGATGTATCAAAAAGGGGAAGGAGTGGCCCTCAGCGAAGCCGAAGCTGCGCACTGGTATCGGCTGGCCGCATCGCAGGGCTTTGCGGACGCGCAGCAACGGCTCGCCGACCTTTACTACCTTGGCTTGGGGCTACCGCGCAGCTATACCCAGGCCGCGCTATGGTATCGCCGCGCCGCGGAGCAGGGTAGCGCGAGAGCTCAATTCCAGCTTGGCCACCTCTACGATGTGGGCCTCGGCATCGAGCACGACTACACCCAGTATCGATACTGGACCCGCATGGCCGCGGAGCAAGGACACGAAGACGCCATCCGCGAAGTCCGCCGTCGCGATTACCGTGACCCATAAGCCAAACTCCTCACGCTTGATTGCCGTCCGACAGCCGTTTCACTCCGGCGAGGCCGGCTTGTTCTTTATGCTTTGGCGGCGAGGGTGGTGATGGCGTCTACCATTTTGTCTAAATCGCCGATGGTGGTGTAGACGTGGGGGGTGACGCGGACGCAACTGATGTTTTCCCAGACGATGCCGACGGTGTGGATTTTGTACTGGTCGAACAGCGCGGAGGCTAGCTGGCCGGGGGTCATGCCGTCAATGCTGACGCCGCAGATGGCGCAGGAGTAGCGCGGGTCAAGCGAGGTGTGGAGCTTGACCTTGGCGACGGTCTGTACGCGGCTGGCCCAGTAGTTTTTGAGGTAGTGGATGCGCTGCTGCTTGCGCGCGCTGCCGATGCCTTCGTGAAAATTGATGGCTTCGCCGATGCCCTGTTCGAGGGGGAAGCTGCGCGTGCCGAGGTCTTCGAATTTCCGAATGTCGCCGGAGTGCGGGGTGCCGTTGCAGACCAGCGGCCAGATCTTGTCGATCTTATCGGCCTGAATCCACATCATGCCGGTGCCGATGGGCGCCGAGAGGAACTTGTGCAGGCTGGTGCCGAAGTAGTCGCACTTGAGGTCGGGGATTTTGAAGTCGATGAGGCCGAAGGAGTGGGCGCCGTCGGCGATGACTTCAATGCCGTGGGAGTGAGCCATGTCAGCGATTTTTGCGACGGGCATGGTCTGGCCGACCCAGTTGATCATGTGGGTGACGTGGATGAGCCTGGTGCGCGGGGTGATGGCCTGCTCATAGGCGCGGACGATGACTTCGTCGTCTTCAATGGGGAGATCGAAGCTGATTTGCTTGTAGAGGATGCCGTCGCGCTCGGCGCGCTGGCGGTAAGCCTGGATCATGTGCGGGTAGTCCTGCTTGGTGCCGATGACTTCGTCGCCGGCCTTGAGGGGGAGGCCGAAGATGATGGTGTTGAGGGCTTCGGTGGAGTTGCGGTCGATGGCGATCTCGTTGGGATGGACGCCGGCGAGGTGGGCGAGCTTCTGGCGGAGGGGTTCGCGGCCCTGGTCGAGGATTTGCCACATGTAGTAGGACGGGCCTTCATTGGAGAGCTGGTTGTAGCGCTCGACGGCCTGCTGGACGACGATGGGCGCGGGCGAGACGCCGCCGTTGTTGAGATTGACGATGTCAGGATTGACGGAGTAGGAGCGCTGGATGAGGCTCCAGAAATCTTCGTTCTGGGCAACGTCGGCGGGGCCGAGATGGGCGACGGCGCGGGAGGCGACATTGAAGTCGGCGGCGTGGACCTGGTGGAAGAGGCTGGTGGCGCCGAATGCATTGGCTACAGGGAGGGCTCCGGCGATGGCGGCGGCGCTACGGAGGAAGGTGCGGCGGTTGGTGGGAGGCATAGAAAGAAATGTAGGCGTTTGGGGTGGGGGACGCAACGGGAAAATTGCGGGGACGTTGGTTGCTCGCGTGTGTAGGGTTGCTTAGTGAGCGAGCAGGCTTGGCTGCGAAGACCCGCTCATCGCGATAAAGCCCTGCGATGAATGGGGCACAGTTCCGATACCGGGAAGAGCGGTTTAGCTGCCGGGAGGTGTTATTGGCAGGAGATGGTGAAGCGCTTGACGGATGCGCCTTCCCAGCCTGTGGCGCTGGGAGAGCTGGTGTAGAGGATGTAGAACTCCTTACCTAGAATATTGGGGTTTTCTCCCATGCCGACGGGGACATCGTAGACCGAGGGAGTGCCGGGATCGTTGCGGAAGTCGTGGAGCACGGTGGGGATTGACCAGCTCATTCCATCCGGGGATTCGGCGTAGGCAATGAGCACTCCCTGGTTGATGAACATCTGGTAGCGCTTGAGGTCGGAGTTCCAGGCGACCTGCATGTTGCCGACGTAGGCGCCTTTGGGATTGATGTCCTGCGAGTAGCCGCCGAGGGCCTGGTTCAGATCCCAGCCTTTGTAATACTTTTCAAACTTGGATGCGCGCGGATGGTCGCCGAAGGCGTCGTTGAGCACCGACGAGATGGTGGCGCGGGCGATGGAGAGAACGGTGACGGTGTTCCCCCAGTGGGTGGTGCCGTTGGCCAGCCAATCAGAAAAATAGATATAGAAATACTTGGCGTCGGGGGAGACGACGAGGTTGGCATCGCCGATGTCGTAGCCGTCCATGTCTGTGCGGTAGCCCTGGTTGATGCGGACGATCTCGCCGAGGTCGGTCCAGCTCATGCCGCCGTTGGAGGAGGACGCGAGCGCGAATACCGAATAGAAACTCTGCGTGGTGACGGTGGGAATTTCAGCGTGATAGACCATGAGAAGCTTGCCGGCGCCGGGCATTCCGGCGGGCACCTGGTAGACGGGGCCGCCGCCCATGTAGTCGTAGGCGGAGTAGAAGGGATTGACGGAGGGATCGGGATTGGGGTTGATGGTTACATCGATTGGGTCTTCGGTGCCGAGCGGATTGTCGAGAGTTCCGATGGTGCGGGTGACGGAGCCGTACTTGTTGTTGCCGTAGTACTGGTCTTCCCAGAGCTGGCGTTCGTGGTAGCCTCCGTCGCTGCCGAAGAAGACGTATCCGCCGTCGATCTTTGCCACGCCGAGTTCTGTGTCGGGCCAGGCGAAGCCGTTGGCGGCGTCGGTGAGCGGCGGCCATGCGCGATTGCCCGCGGCCTTGCGCTGGGCGGCCGTGACCAGCACCTTGTTGGCAATGATCTTGGGCGTGCAGACATCGGTTACGGTCTCGGCGGCTGAGGGAAGAGACAATCCGGTGAGAAGAGCGCAGAGGGCGAGGGCTGAGGGGAAGAAGACCTGACGGCCAATGGACATGGGGATCTCCTGGTCTAACGAAGAGAACACAATCATTCTGCGAGAGTTGCGGAGGCTTGAGGATTTTGGCCGCTATCGCGCCGCGCAGGCTGTACGCCTGGAAGATGATGGTATGCACAAATTGAGGCCGGGGATGTGCTGTTTGAGACGCCGGTACTATGCGGGCGGAAGGAGCAGGCCGGTTTGCAGGTCGAGGGCGAAGGGGGATTCCTTGTCGGTGCGCATTTGCCAGCCCTGGCCGTGGAGGATACCGGGTTCGATGGAAGTGATGGTGAGGCCTTCGTCGGAGAGCTTTTCCGATTGCCAAGCGTGGCCGTCCGCGCCCCAGGCAAGGATGGAGTGGTGGCCGACGAAGAGCAGAAGGTTCTCGGCTGGGACTGGAAGAAGTTGAAGGACTGGCCGGTACTCGATCATGGTGAATCGCTCGGGGGCCGTCGTGCAAATGATGTAGGCGTAGCCGCCGGAGACGGCGCAGATTTCGTCTGGATTGGGCGCGGACCAGAGGCCGGTGGGAACTAACGGGTCGCGAAAGCCGAGGGCGCAGGTAGCTAGGAACTCCTGGGGTTGCGGAGCAGGGGATTTGTCTTCCCAGGTCCCAAAAGCGGGACCTGGGGCACCCGCGAGGAACTCGTGTGGAATCGATGACGAGTCGGCTCCGCATGAAGATACCGAAAGAGTTCCCTCGGGGGCTAAAGCCCGGAGCGATTCGGCGGCGTTTACGGCACGACTAAAGTCGTGCCCTTTCAAAGCGGCGGCGCGCTTCTCGTCGGGATGAATCGGGGATGGACGGATGAGGACTTCCAGTGCGCCGCGTTCTACTTCTTCGGCCTGGCGGGGGTAAACGAAGTGGCGCTGAGGCAGAATCAGCGGGCGTGCGGGAAGAATCTCCGCCTGCCAGTGATGGGGAAAGGTGCCATCAAAAAAGGGAGCTGGAGCGGTCATGGTCTGGGCTGGTAGTTGAGGATCCAGGTTTCCTGTTCCTGGGTGTCGGGAACAGCGCAGCCGCGCGCTGCCGCAATGGCGAACAATGCCTCCCGCGGCGACCAGCCGAGATGAATCAGCGCGCAGGCCGCGGTAATGGTGGCGCGGCCGATGCTGCCGCGGCAGTGAATGCCGATGCGCTCGCCGGCGCGGAGGCGGTTGACGAGGTACTTGATGAAAGTTTCAAAGGCAGCGGGGTCGGAGGGGATCTGCGTATCGGGGATGGGGAAGGAGAGGAAATAGAGGCCGGCCTTCCTGGCAACGCGGGCTTCGTCGGTCAGCTCAAGGAATGCGGCTTCGTGTTTTTCAAGCAGCGAGACGAGGGTCTGGACGCCGGCGGCCTTCATGCGGGTGAGCTCATCTTCAAGCCAGTCGCCGCCACGGGGGCGCAGCACGATGGCGAGGTTGGCGGGCGGTTCGCCTTTGATCCAGAAGATTTCGTTCATGACTTTCTATCGACTCCTGCTTCAGGAGATTACATTGTAGATTTGGAAAAACAACCGCAGATCCTTCGACTCCGCTCCGGGCAGGCTTTCGACTGCGATTGTCGCAAAATGCGCGCCAATATCCGCCCGGCGAATGTCTGTAGATATCGGAGAAAGCATGGAGATCTACAGATAGACGAATCGATCCCACTCATCGCGATAGGACTGCGATGAAAGGGGCACAGCTGGGTTGGAAGGACCCATAACTAAACGCCGACGAAGGTCTCGATCCTTTCTCGCACGCTGGGAATGGCGAGGCCGAGGGCAGCGCCGTCTTCAATGAGCGGGATGATTTTGTCGAATTCCGGGCCGGAGTGGGAGCCGGTGATGGCGATGCGGATGGGATGAAAGAGCTCTTTGCCCTTGATGCCGGTGGCGGCCTTGATGTCGTTGATCCAGGCTTTGAAGTCCTCGGCGGTGACGAGGTCGGCGTGGGCGCGGGCGCGGTTGGCGAGCTCGCCGAGCACGGTGCGGGAGGAGTCGGCTGCCAGGATGGCTGCGTTCTCAGGATTGGCGCGTGCGGAGCTGGGATCGAAGCCGAGGATGGGCGCTGCCTTCTGGGGGAGCTGGTCAAAGTGATCGACTGCGGGGACGAGCAGCGCGAGGAGGCGGGCGAACCATTCTTTTCTGAGCGTAATGAGCTCGTTGGAGGGCAGGTTCAGATGGACCGGCGGGTCGAGGCTGGCGAGGAGCGAAAGTGTTTCAGCGGTATAGAGCTCAGAGGAGGACCAGAGCGGGAAGATGTCGGGCCGGAACTGGCAGAACTGGCGCTCGGCGAGCTTGGCGATGCGCTCCGGGTCGGCCTGCTTGAGGTAATGGCGGTTGAGCCAGTTGAGTTTGTCGAAGTCGAAGACGGCGGGTGAGGGCGTGACGCGATTCAGAGTGAAAAGCGGCGCGAGTTGGGCGAGGGTGAAGGTCTCCGATTTGCCGTCTTCCGCGCCCCAGCCCAGGAGCGCGAGGTAGTTGGCCATGGCCTCAGGCAGGTAGCCCATCTGGCGGAAGGTGGAGATGGAGGTTGCGCCGTGGCGCTTGGAGAGGCGCTCGCGATCGGGGCCGAGAATGGTGGAGAGATGGGCGAACTCCGGCACCGGCCAACCGAAGGCCTGGTAGATGGCCACCTGGCGGGGAGTGTTGGAGATGTGGTCGTCGCCGCGAATGACGTGGGTGATGTTCATCAGGGCGTCGTCAATGGTGACCACGTAGTTGTAGACCGGAATGCCGCCGGAGACGCCGCCGGCGGAGCGGACGAGGACCGGATCGCTGACTGCTTCCGCGGCAAACTCGACCGAGCCGCGGACGAGGTCGTGGAAGCGCAGGGGGTGGTCTTCGATTTTGAGGCGGACGGCGTAAGGCAGGCGGGCGGCGAGATTGCGGTTGATCTCTGCGTCGGTAAGCGACCGGCAGCGGCCGGAGTAGATTTGCGGGCCATTCGCTTCAGTGGCGCGCTGGCGCTCGGCCTCCAGATCTTCCTGGGTACAGAAGCAGCGGTAGGCTTTGCCTTCGACCAGAAGCTGCTCAGTGTGCTCGGCGTAGATGGCGAGCCGCTCGGATTGGCGGTAGGGGCCGTAGTCGCCTTTGTCGGGCAGGCCTGCGAGGCCGGGGCCCTCGTCCCAGTCAAGGCCCAGCCAGTGAAGGTCTTCCATGAGCTGGAGTTCGAAGCGGGATTCGGAGCGCTCGAGGTCAGTGTCTTCAATGCGCAGGATGAATTGGCCCCCGGTGTGGCGCGCGAACAGCCAGTTGTAGAGGGCGGTCCGCGCATTGCCGACGTGGAGCAGGCCGGTGGGAGACGGCGCAAATCGGACGCGGGGTTTGAGTTCAGTGTTCATGGCAGCAATGATGATAGCCCATTGCATGGAGCAGATGCTCGCGTGAGGCTCGCTGGGGTGCATGGGGGCTTTGTGCGAGTCAAAACGGGCAAAGCGGGTGAAGACCCGCGCGGTTGCCCCGCGTAGGCCAATTCGATTTCCGAGATATGGCTTTCGGCCCGAGTAAACTCGTGTCCCTATTACAAGGCGCATCCACCGTTGCATGGCGCAGGCGCTCGCGGGAGGCTCGAAGATGTGCAAGGGGGCTTTTCGCGAGGAAAGACGCTCAAAGCGGGGAGGAAGGCGTGCGCCTGTTTCTGTTGGGTTGGGATATGAAGAACTTTAGATAGATGAAGCTATCCCGCTCATCGCGATGGGGCCGCGATGAATGGGGCACAGCCTGTTCGCTCGGGAATTGCGCGGAGAAATCAGGTTTTGGTGGGCAAAGGCGGGGTGGGTGTGTAGAAGATAGATAGAGCGCGTTCGGCGCGTGAGCGGCTCCCAATTCCACTGCGAGGTTCTTCCGATGCTTAACCTATGTCGGTCTTTTTGTGTGCGGGCGATTTTTCTGCCGCTGGTTGGTTTGATGGTTCTGGTGGCTGGCGCAGGAGCTGCGCGGGCGGCGGATGGGCCGCAGACGCTGAGCCAGAAGGTGGCGGGGATGGAGCGGAAGGAGGGGCTGTTTCCGCTGGATTGGGACGCGAAGGCGGGGAAACTTTATCTCGAAATCCCCAGGCTGGATGAGGATTTTCTGCTGCTGGATCAACTGCCGTATGGGCTTGGTTCGAACGACGTGGGCCTGGACCGCGGGCAGCTTGGACGCGGGCGCGTGGTGCATTTCTCGCGCGTGGGCGGGAAGGTGCTGCTGGTGGAACCGAACATGAGGTACCGCTCGTCGGCCGCGGCGGCGGAAGAGCGCATGGCGGTGAAACAGTCGTTTGCCGAGTCGGTGCTTTGGGGATTTCCGGTGGAGGCGGAGGAGAACGGGAAGCTGCTGGTGGATGCGACGGCGTTCTTTCTGCGCGATGCGCATGGGGTTGGGGAGCGGCTGCAAGGGTCGGGGCAGGGATCGTACAAGGTGGACGCGAGCCGCAGCGCGCTGGCGCTGGACAACACGAAGAACTTTCCGAAGAACACGGAGGTGGAAGCGGAGCTGACGTTTACGACAGACGGAGCGCCGCACGGGCAGTTTGTGGCCGAGGTGACGCCCGATCCGCATGCGATTACGGTGCGGGAGCATACGTCGTTGATTGAGCTGCCGGGGCCGGGGTATACGCCGCGGAAGTATGACGTGCGGGCGGGGTATTTCCCGGTGAATTTCAGGGACTATTCAGCGCCGCTGGGCGAGCCGCTGGATCAGCGATTGATTGCGCGGCACAGGCTGATCAAGAAGGATCCCAATGCGGAAATGAGCGAGCCGGTTGAGCCGCTGGTTTACTACGTGGATCGCGGGGCGCCGGAGACGATTCGCACAGCGCTGGTGGAGGGCGCGCGGTGGTGGTCGGCGGCGTTTGAGGCGGCGGGATTCAAGAATGCGTGGAAGGTGGAGGTGCTGCCGGAGGGCGCGGACCCGATGGACATCCGCTACAACATGATCCAGTGGGTACACCGTTCGACGCGCGGGTGGAGTTACGGCGAGGCGGTGACCGATCCGCGGACGGGCGAGATCATCAAGGGACAGGTGACGCTGGGCAGCCTGCGCGCACGGCAGGACTACATGATTGCCGAGGCGCTGCTTGCGCCGTATGCGAACGGCAAGCCGATTCCCAAGGAGATGGAGGCGATGGTGCTGGCGCGGACGCGGCAGCTCGCCGCGCACGAGGTGGGGCACACGCTGGGGTTGCAGCATAACTTTGCGGCGTCCTCAGTTGGGCAGAGCGTGAGTGTGATGGATTATCCGCATCCGCTGGTGACGATTGGCGCGGATGGCAAGCCGGATCTGACCAAGGCGTACGCGGTGGGGATTGGGGCGTGGGACAAGGTCGCAATCAAGTATGGCTACTCGCAGTTTGCTCCGGGAACGGATGAAACGGCGGCGCTGGATGGGATTTTGCGCCAGGACGAGAAGGATGGATTGCGGTATATCACCGATGAGGACGCAAGGCCGCTGGGCGGGGCGCATCCTTACGCGCACCTGTGGGACAACGGACCGGATGCGCCGGAGGAACTGACGCGGATGCTTGCGGTGCGCAAGGCTGCGCTGGCGCGGTTTGGCGAAGATGCGATCAAGACCGGCGAGCCGATGGCGGAGCTTGAAGACACGCTGGCGCCGCTGTACCTGCTGCATCGCTACCAGACCGAAGCGGCGGCAAAGTCAATTGGCGGGTTGAATTACCGGTATGCCGTGCGGGGGGATGGCGGCATGGTGACTGAGGCGATTCCTTATGCCGAGCAGGTGAAGGCGCTGAAGGCGGTGCTGGAGACACTGAAGCCGGAGACGCTGACGCTGCCGGAATCGCTGTTGAAGATTCTGCCGCCGAGGCCGCCCGATTACCCGCGGACACGGGAGTCGTTTGAGGCGCATACGGGTCTGACGTTCGACGCCGAGGGGCCGGTGGAAGCGGCGGCGGGGCTGACGGTGTCCTTGCTGTTTCATCCCAGCAGGGCGAGCCGGCTGGTGGAGTATCACGCGCGGGATGCGAAACAGTTGGGGCTGGAAGAGGAGATTGAGGCGGTGCTGAAGGCGACGTGGAAGGCTCCGCGGCGGAGCGGGCTGGAGGGCCAGACGCAGTTTACCGTGGACGATATTGTGCTGGAGCATTTGCTGGAGCTGGCGGCGGCCGGTCGCGGAGCTGGGATGTCGGCCGGTGCGGCGTTTCCGGCGGGGGTGTCTGTGGCGGGCGGAGGAGGAAGCGGCGCCGCATCGGGCGAGGCGCGGGCGATTGCGCTGGCGGAGGCGGTTGGATTGGAAAGCTGGCTGAAGACGCAGGCCGGAAGTTCAGAGGTTGCGGCGCATTTTGCGGCGGGGATTGCGGAGATTGAGGAGTTCAGGAAAGACCCGGCGAAGTTTGCGCCTGCGCCGGAGCTGGCTACGCCGCCGGGACAGCCGATTGGGGATGGTGAGGAGTGGTAGATGCATCTGCCGCTATTGTCCTGAGTCGAAAGTTCCTGGCTTAAGTTCCGAAGTGCAACCGCAGGTCCTTCGACTCCGTTTGACGCCCAACCACCCCAGCGACGAAGACCTGTCGCCGGGGGCCCCGGCCGCGCGTCAAACTCCGCTCAGGATGACAGCTTTTTTGTTTAGCGAACTTCAGACTCAGGGCACCAAGGTGCAGGCGAAAAGAGCAGCCGTGGATGGGTTGACCTGTTGTAAGGATGCTAGGTAAAGAATACAATCTTTACCTAAAGAGGAGATGTAAAGATGGGTACTCAAACATCGATTCCGTCCAGCAGGATCAGCAGCAAGGGGCAGGTGACTGTTCCCATCGAGGTGCGCCGCCGGCTGGGCCTGAAAGAGGGCGATCGGCTGGAGTTCGTGTTCGAGGATGGGCGAACGTTTTTGCGGCCGGGGCGGAGCGAAGTGAATCCGTTCTTGGCCTATGTGGGGATTCTGCCGGTATTTTCCTCTCGCGAGGAGCTCCTTGCATGGCACCGGGATCTACGCGCGGATGACCCCTGGGACGAGGCGACTGCGAAAGAAGACGAGCAGTGAGGACTGCCATCGATACCAATGTTTTTTCATCCCTCTGGACGGGAGAGGCATCGGTTCCGAGACTCCTGGTTCAACTGAAAGATGCAGCGGAGGCGGGTGCTCTCTTAATCTCCCCTGTTGTCTTTGCGGAGTTGCATGCGTATCCAGGGATGACCGGACCTCGATTGCGGAACATGCTTGAAGTTACCGGAGTTCTCATTGACCTGCGGATAGAGGAGCGTGTTTGGACGGAGGCAGGGCACCGTTTCGCCAAGTATGCTGCGCGTCGTCGCCGAGCAACTGGTGAGGGCCCGCGGCGCCTGGTTGCGGATTTTGCGATTGGTGCGCACGCCCTGCTGCAAGCGGACCGATTATTGACGCTTGACCCAAAGGTCTACGAACGGGAGTTTCCGGAACTTCGGTTGTTGTAGGGAAATCCTGCCGCGGCCGGGCGCAATTGCAACAGCAACTTCAGGAGAAATGTTCCCAGCCCTGCGGTTCGAGGGGCTGGCGGCCGTGTGTCGTGAGGAGTGTTACGGGGGGGCGGTTTGACCGGGGCGAGACGATGCGGCCAATCTGCGTGATTGGAACTCCTGCGATTGATTTAGGGATGCGCGCGTTGGCGGGCGCTGTGAAGATGAGTTCGTAGTCTTCGCCACCGTGGAGAGCCTGGGCTAGCGTTGCGCCGGGACTCATGGGAAGAAGCGCGGCATCGACTTCGGCGGCGACACTGGATTCATCGCAGAGGTGGGCGAGGTCGGTGGAGAGGCCGTCGCTGATGTCGAGTGCGGCGGAGGCGAGCGAGCGGCGCTGCAGGTAGAGGCCCTGGGCGATGCGCGGCTGGGGATAGAGATGCGGGGCCAACTGCGCGGCAAGGCTCTTTGGGATTGGCGGCGGATTTGAGCTGTTGGGGTGGGCGGCGGCGAGTTCGGCCAGGCGGGCGAGGCCTGCGGCTGCGCCACCTAACGCGCCGGTGACATAGAGAAGGTGGCCCGGGCGCGCCCCGGAACGCAGCAGCGCTTTGGCGCGGAGAACCGCGCCGATGAGGACAATGTCGGCCAGGGCGACGGGCGATTCGGCGAGGTCGCCGCCGGCCAACGGGGTTTTGTGGGCGGCGGCGAGGGCGAAGAATCCGTCGAGAAATGCGTCCGTCCAGGTGTTGAGCTGAAGTTCCTTCTTTCCCCGAGCCTTGAATGGGCCGGAAAGCGTCGCGAGTTCCCGCGGCAATCCGAGAGAAAGAAAGGCTGCCACGGGACGTGCGCCCATGGCGGCCAGGTCGCTGAGACCGCGGGCGAGGGCTCGGTGGCCGATGGACTGGGGCGGATGCCAATCGAGCCGGAAGTGACGGCCGGCGATGGAGAGGTCCGTGGTGACGGCGATTTCCTCATTGGGGCGGGGACGGATCAGGGCGCAATCGTCGCCGATTCCGAGCGGGATGCTGTTTGCGGCGCTGCGGGCGGCGCGAGCGCGAATCTGGCGGATTATAGCCAGTTCTCCTCGCTCGCTGCCGGTTGCGGAATCAGGACGCGTTGCCCTCATGTCTTCAGAATAACCACCTGCGGTGGGGCAGACCATTGCATGGAGCAGACGCTCGCGGGAGGCTCGCACCATTGCATGGAGCAGACGCTCGCGTGAGGCTCGCACCATTGCATGGAGCAGACGCTCGCTTTTCGCTCGCACCATTGCATGGAGCAGACGCTCGCTTTTCGCTCGCACCATTGCATGGAGCAGACGCTCGCGGGAGGCTCGCATGGGGTTCGGGGCAGCGGAGAGCGGGGCAGGGGCGCGGCTTCGCCGCGTACGCGATTTCGAAATTCGTTTGGGTGGGTTTTTCGGCCCGACTGAAGTCAGGTCCTGATACACAGCGCGCTCAAGGCGGCCGAACAATTTTGGGGGATAAGTCGTGCCGCTTGCAGAAGGCCCGCGGCTATAGCGGTTTCAGGATTGCCGTACCCAAAGGGAATACACTCAAGTCGACGCGACCCCAAGGAGCGGCGACCTCGCAGTAGTGCAGATAGGGTATACCTATCCTGAAACCGCTCTAAAGCCGTGCCTGGTGCGCGTTGGCGTTGATGGGCCTCGACCCACTTTGCGGGTACCCCGGCCCCTGTTCCTTCCGAACCGCCTCCGGCGGAGCGCCTGCGGCAGGAAAGAAAAGGGGCGAACACCGTTGTGGTGTTCGCCCCTTGGTTGAGGGAGGGCTGCTTAGTCGATCACGAAGGTGAAGGTGGAGGTTGCGGTAATGGTGGCTGTCGCCGAGTCCTGACCGGTCACTGTGATGGTGTAGGTTCCCTTGGGCGGATCGGAAACGGTGGTCGAGATGCTGTTGTTGTTACCGCAGGCGGAGAGCGCCAGGCCCATTGCTCCAAGAACGATGAGAGCAGCCAGGCCGCGCAGCTTGCGGGAACGGCGGCCGAGGAAGCCCGCGAGCAGCAATCCGGCAAAGGCCACACCGAGCGGCGCTGGATTTCCGCCGGTATTTGCGGCCGTGTTCGCCTTGCGCAGCGAGTGAATGGTCCTGTTGCGCATGGCGCCTGCCGACGCGCAGTATGAGCCGCTGGTGTAGAAGGTCAGTTGGGTTGACACAGCCGTGGTGCTGGCAATCTGCACGATGCCGTTACCGGCGCTATCTGTGCTTGTGTATTGCCAGCACAGGTTTTGCAGTGTGGTGTCAGCCGAACCCGCGTCAATACTCAGATCGACGGTGCCGGTGTAGCCGCCAGCCGGGGTGATGCTGAGAGTTTCAACGCCCGAGCTGCCCTGGGCGACTGTGAGAGTGGATGGGCTTGGCGCAGGTTTGAAGGAGATGGACCCGCTACCCGAGCTGTTGACGCCGACGCTTACGGAAGCGCTGGCTGTGGAGGCCGCATAGGTGGAGTTGGCCACATAGGCAGCGAAAACGGTATGCGTGTCCGCGGTAGAGAAGGAGGTTTGGTAAACGTAGGTTCCATTTGACGTGAGGGTTTCTGTGATCGGCGCATTGTCGTCCACGGTGATGGTGACCGAGCCGGTGGGAGTTCCCGAGGCCGCGGTAACCGCGATGGTGAAGTTGTCACTGACGCCGACCAGCAGACTCGAGTTCGATGCGGTGATGGTGGTGGTGCTGGCGGTCAGCGCGGGCGTGATGACGTCCGTATTCGCAGGCCAGACTGCGGCCAGGTTGGCAAGGTCAACCGATCCGAGGCCGGTGGCCTGGTCATAGCCCACACCGGCGGAGAAGCCAGGGTCACCGCTGCAAAGGCTTGAGCCGCCCAGGCAGTCGTTGTTGCCGCTGGTGATGTCGTGGAAGGCTGAGAGGTAGGTGGCGGCGTTCGAGGCCAGGGAGTAGAGCGTCTTGTTGATCGGGCCTTCGCCCTGTCCAACGCCGTAGCCCGCCTTCTGGCTGAGCAGCGCCAACATGCCACTGAAGATGGGCGCGTCGAAGCTGGTGCCGCCGGCAGCGGTCAGATCGCCGCTGGCGGAGTCTTCAAAGCCGGCAGTGCAACTGCTTTGCTGGTTCGACTGCCAGGGGCCGTTCGAGCCGCTGTCGCTGCTGCAGAACAGGTAGCCGGGGTTAAAGGGCGAGGCGTAGAGGGCCAGATCGGGCACGTCGCGCTTGCCGTCGGAGGGAATGCCGGGCACGCCGGTCTGCCAGGTTGGCTTGGAGAAGAGCGCGCTGGCTCCGCCGCCACCGGAGGCCAGGCCGTTGCCATAGCTCACGCTGAGTGCGTCGTCGTTCCAGGCGATCTCCGGAATGTATTGCTGGACGGAGCTGACGATGTCGCTGGCGCCGTTGTTGGCCTCCCAGTAGCCGTCGCCGACGATGAGGTAGTCGCCGTTGTCGGCGGTTGAAGAGACTTCAGTGCCGCCCATGCCGGTGACGTACTGGCTGCTGGCGGGGTAATCCACTGCCAGCGCTGTCTGGTCAGTGCCGGAGATGCCGGTAATGCCGGAGCAGTCGGTGGAACCGTCGTCGCCCGCGGCGGACATCACGGTCTGGCCCTGGGTTGCGGCCTGCTCCAGGCTGGATTCGAGCGTAAACCCGGCCAGGGCGGTTTCGCAGGTGCCGTAGCTGGAACTGATGATGGTGCCGATGTTCTGGTCAATGGCGTATTGAATCGCGTCGAATGCGCCGTAGGTGGGGTTGTTGCCCGCGTAGACGAAGTTGATGGTGGCGCCGGTGGCGATGGCGCCCGACCACTCGATATCGAGATCGGACTCGGCTTCATCCCCATCGGAGAGGGCGGCGGCGCCCGAGCTCGGGACCAGGTACTGATTGGGATCCTTGACGGTGAGACCGGACGCGCTCTGGAAGGCCTCAATGTCGCTCACCACGATCGCCGATTGGCCGACGAGGGTGATGGACTGACCTGCGCCGTTGAATCCGGACTTGGTGACCGGCATGATGTCGTAGGCAGTGACGATGTCAGGGGGAGCGAAGAAGATGGTCTCGTTGCCGGCGTCGGTGCTGCCCGCGCCAGTGAACGACGGCCGGATGCGCGCGTTCTTTTTGAACACAACGTGCGGCCGCGGGCGGAAGTCATCGAGGTTCTGGATGCTCAGAACGGCGGAGGCAAAGGCCGGGGGCAGGCTGAGCGCTTTGGACGGCGCAAAATGCGAGACGCCGTTCACCTTGTAGGTGTGCATCTCGGTCTGGAAAGCCCGTTCCACCTGGCCGGATGTGCCGGAGAAGTGGATGGCGTTCTGACTGCGGGCCACCGAATCGATGGAGAAGCCCTGCTGCTGCAGCCAGCTTTGCACCTCGCTCAGGTCGGACTCGGCCATGCCGAAGCGGACGGCAAACTGGTCGGGCGTGAGCCACTGATGGTAGTTCGGCGAAGAGGGATTCTGCTGCGCGGCGATCAGCGTCTTCAGGGCGGCTTCCTGCGCGGCGGTCCGGTTGAAGACAAGGGTGATTCCATTGAGGCGGGTGTTCGAGGCGAGGCGGCCGGCATCGAATTGCGGCTGAGCCCGCGGGTTGAGCGTGCCTGCGATGGGGTATTGCGCATTGCCGATATCGGCGGGTATGCGGGGTGACACTGACTGAGCGCCAAGCGATGCAACCAGCATGGTGCAGGCTGCGACGAGCCCGCAAGCCCGGTACTGCATACGGCGCGAAATTTCAAGTTTGATCATCTTCGCCATCCTCGGGGGAAAATAAGTTGTTGACATTGCAGACACACCAACGCCGTTGCTTGCTTTGTTCGATGCAATTCATGGCCAAGGGCGCATGCGTCTGTTGCAGAGAGCGGCAGGAAGAGACTTCAAGGAGATCCGATACGAGTGCGCAATCGTCGCTGTGTCCGGGGTGGTTCCCGGTACGCCGCACGGATTTCTCCAATTGGTTAGACACGGGAATCCTAAAGAAGTTGCTTTCGCGGTTCCGGTTCCCCGATTTTGGGTTCGACCGCGTCCCAAATGGGAGTATGGCCCCGTATTTGAGTAGGTCAGGGAAGGGCGGCCTTTCCGGCGAACGCGTCGAGCAAAAGCGGGCGCCTGGGCTCGCACATGCTCCCAGGCGCGCTCAATCCGGCAAAGGAAGATGGGGGTTGAAAATGAAAACGGCAGCCGGTGTTCCGGCTGCCGCGCACTTCTCAGGGAGGGACTTTTCAAACTCAACTGCTGCTGCGGAGATCGGCTTTGCGAGCCAACTCTCGGCCGAAGGTATTCGCCTAGCGGATGCCCTTCGCCAGCGTAACGCCCTTGGCCAGGCTGACGCCCTTTGCCAGGCTGACGCCCTTGGCCAGGCTGACGCCCTTTGCCAGGCTGACGCCCTTTGCCAAGCTGACGCCCTTTGCCAGGCTGACGCCCTTTGCCAGGCTGACGCCCTTGGCCAGGCTGACGCCCTTGGCCAGGCTGACGCCCTTGGCCAGGCTGACGCCCTTGGCCAGGCTGACGCCCTTGGCGAGGCTGACGCCCTTGGCGAGGCTGACGCCCTTTGCCAGGCTGACGCCCTTGGCGAGGCTGACGCCCTTGGCCAGGCTGACGCCCTTGGCTACGACTGCCTTGCTGGCAGTCACCTTATCGTTGGCCATCTTTGTGTTGGCCAGCAAGCTGGCGGTGGACTTGGGGGCCGGGCTGCTGCTCAAGAGGGACTTCTTGGTGATTGCCATGGTGTTGATCTCCTAAGGGAATTTTTGATTGCTTCCAACGCCATGACTATATGCATCCCGCGTGCCAAACTCCGGCGAGTGTTGAGAAAAAATCGCAACACATTGAAAGTGAAGGCCTTATCGCGGCAAGCAACTCCGATGGCGAATGGAGTGGATTTCCGCTTTGGGTTAAAAATTTAACCTTGATGGGGTTAATTTTTAACCCTTCAGGCCCGGCTGCGTGCTGTTGACCAGTTGCAATGCGGCCAGGCCCTTGCGGGGCGGGATGAACCCTTTGGCGCGCCAGGCGATGGCCAGATTTTCCCGGCTGAGCAGTTTGCGGATCTGGCCGTGGGCGTGGTCGGCCCAGGGGCCGCTGTTGTCGAGCCTGACGTAGGCCTGCCAGTGGCGCAGGGCCAGGCGGCGCTCGCCGGTGCGTTCGTAGGCCAGGGCCAGGTTGTAGTGGGCGTCCGCGTAGCGGGGCGCGAGGGCCACGGCGCGGTGGTAGGCGGCGATGGACTCACCAAGGCGCTCAAGCTCGTCGAGCACGTTGCCCAGATCGAAGAAGGCCAGCACGTAGCCGGAGTCGGCCTCGGTGGCGCGGCGGTAGAGCTCCTCGGCGCGGGCAAACTGGCGCAGGTGAAAGTTGATGGTGCCCAGGTTGATGTAGGCGGCCGCATACTGCGGGTCGATCTCGATGATCTCCTCGTAGAGAGCGATGGCGCGCTGTTTCTCGCCGGCCTCCTCGGCCTGCACGGCGGCCAGGAAGCGGCCCTGCACGCTGCCGGCCGTTGCGGACCCGGAACGGCGCAACAGCGCGGCCGGCTCAGAGACGGCGGTGGGACGGTCCGTTCGCTCCAGTCGCTCAAAGTCGAAGAGCAACTGGCGGCGGATGGGGTCGAACATGGAGCCCATGTGGCGGAAAGCGAGGCGCGTGCCGGTGCGCACCAGGCAGGCCTCAAGCAGGGGATTGGTCATGCCGCTGACGGCCTTCATGGCCACAATGGAGTGGCGAATGGAGGCGGCGGGAACATCTTCCTCGCGCAGGGCGCGCAGAGTCCGCAACTGGCCCAGTTCCTGGAAGGTGTAAGTCTGCTGTTGAGGGATCAGTCCGGCTCGCTCCCACCCCTGCAACTGGTGGGAACTGATCTGGAAGATGCGCAACACGTCCTGACGGCTATAGCTGGTCACTCTTGAGTGCTCCCACGGCCTCGGGGTTGAACTCGTGTTCTGAACTCTGTCCCTGGATTCGGTCTTCAGAACCCAGATTACGGACTTCCGGAACAGTTACGGAGGAACCGCTCTTGCTCAAGATTATGACAAGAGTATGCGTGGATAAGCGGACAGGAACTACCTCCGCAATGAAAAAATACGTGGATAAGGGGTACCTGACTTGGTACGAATGGGGTTGGGAGGGGTCACGGCCTGTGGAAAACGCAGCAAACCCATACAAATCCGGAATGTACGAGGGTGAAACCGTGTGATTGGCTTTGGGGGTACGGCGGGGCGCTGGAGGGAGTGGAGCCGAAGATCGGAGTCGAACCGACGACCTGCTGATTACGAATCAGCTGCTCTACCAACTGAGCTACTTCGGCCAGATGCTCTCACGATTGTATCGTTGCGCTCGCGGAAGGTAAAGTCTGGCCGCAAGCGGCGTCTTCCAGGCCGCGGAAAACTCAATTTCGGCCTCAAGCTTTGAAAGGGCACGACTTCAGTCGTGCCGATAAAACCAACAAAATGAGTCGGGCTTCACGGGCTGCGAAATAACCCCTGTTTCCATCCCGATTTTTACGAAAAACATCCCTCTGGGGCTGAAGCCCATGTTGATTCTATGGTGTTTATGGCACGACTGAAGTCGTGCCCTTTCAAATCAGCGGCGCGGCAAGGGACAGGAGCGAGTTTTTCCGCAGCCTGTTGAACTCCTGCCCCGACTCCTTCCGGAGTTCGCTCCATTCCAGACATTTTTTCGCAAGCCGAGGTGCTCTGCCGCCAAACAGTTATACTGCTGCCCATGTTCGAAAACCCATCCGATGAGTGGCAACGGCTCACAGCGCACTATCGCGAGATGTTCGACGGAGAGCTTGAGAACCTTGCAGCTGATTTCAAAGACCTGACCCAGGCAGCGCAGGAGGTGCTGCGCAACGAGATGCGGAACCGCGGGCTGCCTGATCCGGCCGCTCCGCCGAAGAGGCCTGAACGGCCCGCACCGCCAATCGAGGTCGAGCCCTCGCACTTTGAGAGCGAAGTGGACCCGGACGCCAATGCGGGCGGCCAAAGGGATCCGGACCCCGGCGAAGAGACCGACGGTCCGCGCGACTACACATGGAAGACAACGCTCTGCGACTGCGACGACCAGGACCAGGCTGCGATGCTACGCGAGGCGCTGCGCCGAGCCGGCATCGACAGTTGGCTGGAAGCGCCGGGCCGGTATGTGGTGGAAGCTCTGGGACCGCGCTTGCTGGTTGCGGCCGATCAACTGGAAGAGGCGATCGAGATTGCCCGCCAGCCGATTCCCAGGGAGATCGTCGAGTGGTTCAACACCGATGTGCCGGAGTTTATCCCGCCGAAATGTCCACAGTGTGGCACGGAAGACCCGGTCCTGGAGAGCGCCGAGCCGACCAATTCATGGCTTTGCGAGGCCTGCGGCAAGCAGTGGAGCGACCCGGTTCCGGCGACCTAATGACCCATTCGAATGCGATTGCGGCGTAACCCCTTTAGAAACGGAAAGAGCCGCCCGGCAACAGGGCAGCTCTCTCCTCAGGGAGAATAGTTCCAACGGAGGCAAAACCATCAGAACTTTCTGGCTGCATAGTAGGGGCGGGGGAAGGGAGTGTCAAGGGGAAATCTGGGGCGAAATAAAGCATTTTGAATCAATAGCTTAGAAATTAATCTCCGGGAAAGGTATGGGCGTTGTCTTCGACGTGTGTTCGCCTTTTGGTTCCGGATTGCTCCCGTCTTTTCAGGGTGTTTCATAGGGTTTATGACCTGTTTTCCACAGGTTTTCGACAGGCAAGCGCCTCTGGGATACGGACTTTGGATTGCTCGTAATCGGTTTGGTTCAGGTCGGGCCGGTCAGGATGACAGGCCGTAGGGCCTGTTAACACTACTGGGGTGGACGGCGTTGCGGATGAAAATCGGGCCAGACGAGGCGGAGGACGAAGGCTTAGGCTATTCCCAGGCGAGGACGACAACGAAGTATGGCCCGATTTTCACCGCAACCCTTCGGGCCGGGGCCGATTTTCCCGATTTCCGCGTTGCTCCTCGCTAGGAGACACCCGGTATCCGTCGCTCGTCGCTCCTTGA
>Ga0302268_1000693_pt1 | contig 20957 bp, 18 predicted proteins | sample III_Bog_E2_1_FD_194554 | JGI IMG/M metagenome (GOLD analysis project Ga0302268, IMG submission 194554) | Peat permafrost microbial communities from Stordalen Mire near Abisko, Sweden - III_Bog_E2_1 | ecosystem: Environmental > Terrestrial > Soil > Wetlands > Peat | place: Sweden: Abisko... | reverse complement strand
AATGGATGATCTTTTACTGACATTGCACAAGATCTCAACGGGGGAGAGACAAGAGAAGACTTTCCAGAAGATATTCCCTGACTGGAATCAGAATGAGTTGTAGGAGTTGGCCAAATGTCCATTGCAGAAATTTTGATTGAGTATGAACTTATCTTTGATATACTTCTAACTTTGATATTTTTGGATAAACTCAAATTGCCTTTTTTATTTAAGACAATACATATGAACTTTAGAGGATTTGGCTTTGCTTTATCTCTATAAATTAAATATTAAATCATTTAAAAATCAAGATCAATATTATAATGGTTAATGACGATAAGATCATTGAATTAAAGTGGATTTAACACTGAAAAAATTCGTAAAATAATAATAATATATATATTAGAATAAATTGAATTTTACGATCATTTCAACTCTATTTTTATGGAATTAAATTTAAATTTAATCATATATCAATAAATCTGTACAATTCATTAAATATTATAGTAATCGAAAACAGGGTGATTGATACTCATCCAATATTTGATCTATATATACAACTACAAGCTTTAATCCTTACTAAACTTTATCTCGATACTAATTTTGTATGACTTGTATGTTAATTTTCTTATGAGTGTTTCTTGGAGTACGGTTAAGTGGCATCAATTAATATATGATAAAAAATATTAGAAATAGAAGACCTATATTTAGTATGATTTCTGAATAAGCCTGATTATATCCAATCACCATCAAAAATTATACAAGACATGATAGCAAGCTCTATCTGATATTTTAAATTTTGTTGAGATTTGGCATCATTCATTTTTGAATATTTTTTCCATCACTTTTTCCATGAATGATAGCAATAAAAAATGTATAAGTTGATTAGGTAATTTTGATTGGTTTTAAAAATATTAATTTTATTGCTTCTATTGGGATTATAAAGAGTATGATAAAATATATACTCTCGCCTGTTATCCTTATTTCCATAATATTAAATAATTCGATTTCAGCATGTCCAAATCCAGAAAGAAAGTTTAACTGACTTCAGATCATAAAACTAAACATATTATTGTTAAATAAGACTCTTATTTACCTGAGGAATGCAAAATTGGTTCAAAGAGAGTTAAAACCACTGATTTTTAAGTTGTTCATTAAAAAAGAAATTCTTATGAAAAAATTAAAGAAATACCTGAGGTAAGACTGACAAAGACTGAAATGATGGGCGATGCCATCGAATTAATCAAGAAACTTCAGCTCAAATACAAAGAATATGGCGCGGTCAAGATTATTGCCTGTCCTTAGTGGCATCCTCCTTTTAGTTTTAAATATACTGAAAAGTTACTGACAACTCGAATACAAAAAATTCATAAACTTGTGCAAGGCAAGGTAATTATTTTTAAAAAATGATAGCTTTCCTTTGGAAAAGTTATCATGATTATCATTATTGTATTATAATATAGGCATTCGATTAAAAAATAGAGGAGTACAACATCAAAAGCTTTACCAACATGGCTCAAGATTTTGAAAAGCAATATCGATTTAAGTTTCCCAAAGATGGGAAAACTATTGAGGGACAGCTTGAAAATTAATACTGGCACATTGTAAAAAATGGAGAGAATGAGGATCGTAAAAATACTGAAAAAGTGAAGATTACAGTTTAATATGCTGCTGATTTACCAGTTCATAAGTTCAGTTCGGGTTTTCCACTTACATCAGGTTCTAAATCCAAAGATGATAACTTTGACTATTACTCTTCCTCTTTTAATTTGAACAATACCTATAAATGCCCAAGTTCTATGCTGCAAATGTCTGACCTCCGCAACGAAAGAATTAGCGGTGTGACTACTCCGTGGGTGTATATGGGCATGATGTTTTCTAGCTTCTGTTGGCATGTCGAGGATCTAGGAGTGAATTCTATCAATTACAATCATATTGGTAATATTAAAACATGGTATATTATTCCTGAAGCTGACAAGGATAAATTTGATGAGTATGTCATTAAAAAAACTGGAAAAATTCAACTTCTGCAAAGCATTACTTATATGATTGATCCTATTGAACTCATAGAAAATGGCATCAGGGTATATAAAGCTTATCAGAGACCTAGAGAGTATATCTTAACTCTTTTTAATGCATATCATGCTGGCTTTTCTCAAGGTTTTAATGTCGGAGAAGCAGTCAATATTATCACTGCTGACAGTCTTGGCATTATTAAAAAGTTTATTAATGCTAACTCTGTCATCAAGGGACATAAGGCACCTGTCATTTGCTATTAATGGCTTATTTCTAACAACTTAAACAATAAATTTATTCCCCATGAGATGGTATGAATTTCATTATCGTAGATATAGGCTTAGTACTCCAAAATAGTGAATGCAGAGTATCAAAAACTGAAGAGACTAGTTGACAAATTTGTCATTAAAAGCATACGTATTCTTGACAATGGAACTAAATACGATCGAATGACTTGTTATACATGTAAATTTTATCTGTATCTTTCCGCCTTAGAGTGTGTGCTCTGTTCCAAAAGATACTGTCTTCAGCACGTAGATAAGTGTTGCGGGAAAGGATTTGTGTTTGTGACTAGAAATGATGACAGTAGGCGTAAGAAATGCTTAGAGTTGATTGAAGAATACTTGAAATGATGTTTGACAATCCTCATTCTTTTTGATTTTTTTAAATTAGTGATAAACAATAAGTGAGATAATTTACCATCTTTAGGGTATCTAAAAAATAAAGAATTATCTTATTATGAATAATTTTTCAAGATCATTATTAAAGGGTTTCGCAATTAATATTTATTTTCGACTGTTACAGTTACCCCAGCTATCATTATAAGACTGTAATATATTCTTACAAAGAATGACAAATTCAGATTCCTTCTTCGATAGGATGGTCTAGGATTTTATCAAAGCTAAGCATATAAACTACTCGGAAGAATGTATCGGTAGCGATATTTCTATTCAGCCTATTATATCGATGAAAATATTTTCAGCATCGAAGATATTAACGATTTGCGGAACTAGAGAGGTTAAAAAATTAAGTGCACTATCATCAAGCATCGTATCAGTAACAAAATCAAACAGAGTTAATCACACTTTAACAGGAAATGTATCATTTATCTGCATGGACTTGGCAGCAGCAGACTAGAAGCACTTTCTTTGGTTTCACATCTGCCTAAAAATTATTGTATTTGTATGTTTGACATGTCTGGTAGCGGAAAAAGTCAAGGGGATCATATCACATATGGATTGAAGGAAAGTGAAGATATAGGTAGTCATCTAATAATGCAGAACCTGTCATTTCCCATCTTTATATCAAGAAACATATGAAAGAATTCATTATTTGGGGGAGGAGTATGGGAGCTGTCGCTACGCTGCTTTATACAATGAGGAAGTATTCAATGGCAAATCATCAGCAGTCATCAGGAGTATTATCAGTCAGTTAATCGTTAAAACATTCAATAATACGGTCAAAATCTATATGTCAACATGGACAGGAAGAATTAGTAACAGCAATTGTTCTTGATTCTCCCTTCCATAACTTTCGCTCGATTGCCAAGGAAATAGCAACAAAAAGATTATCAATTCCAAATTTTGTGGTCGATGTAGCTATGAACTATGTGAATGACTCCTTTTCACGCATCCTTTCCTCCTCAATAGGATTGTAATATAATCCTTTCTTAATAAATTTAGATACTGAGATTAAGCTTAGTATTCCAATCATCTTTCTCTACAGTTAAAAAGATGAAATAGTGCCTGCTTCCCATTGCGAGATAATTTTAAAAAATATTCACTCAAAGTATGAGAAGATATTGATCAATTAGTGTACTCATAATCAGACTAGACCTGCTGGTATCATATAGACTATATTTTAAAAATTAGAGAGATACAGTAGGCAAAGACTCTATGAAAACAAGAAGCTGAACGATTCTTTTTCAAGGGAATCTATAATGAATACTTCAATGTAAAGGAAAAGGGGAATTTTCGTGTATACTCCTTCAAAATAATTAAAGAAATCTATTTAAATTGAAGATTACTCCATGATGAGACCAGCCCCAAGTATTTAAATTTAACATGAACGCGGATAAAATATTAAAAAATCTCCTAGTCGTTTGAGAAACTCTCTTCAGCGCCGCAATATGGTTAGTTTATAATGTTCTCGAAGAAAACCCTCGAAGTAAAGTCAAAAAATATTAAAAAAGGAAGAGGAGACGATATGTTCTGAAAATTTCTTTTGTTTAAATACAATTGATTCATAAACACATAATCTAATCACTAAAAAATTGGCAAATGCAAAGTAAAAGGATAATGGTCATTCATTGACGCGAGTGTTAAGAGGAAAAATGATTAATATCGATAGAAGAAGAGAGATAAAGCTCACCCATCAAAGGTATTTATAATGAAAAGAAGAAATAAATTTTTTTGATTTTATGCAATCAGCATTAAATATATCTTCCATTACAATATAAAAAAATATTTTTATATGAATACAGTTTTTCCATTAATTTTATAGAACAATAATTGTTATATTTAGGAATGATGGAAAAAATAATTTATTTTCTTAGAAATAAAGTAATGACAGCAGCATAGACCTCAGCGAGGCTAAGGAAAAGTGGCATTCTTATTCCGGCAGGAACATCCGCATATCATATTTTTATAACAATGGCATCCTCCATAAACAAAATCTATCAAATAGATGAACAAAATGCCTCTTTGGAAGAATTAAAACAAAGCTGATTTATCTTTATTTTATTATTAACTAAAATATTACCTTTATGTAATTAAAGATTAGGATATTTTTGTATATATTTATGTTTATCATTGAGCATTACAAATAATCAAGAATTTAATTTACAAGCAGCTCTATACCAGATTGAACAAAGGCAACATAATTAATCATTTCTGAATCCGCTAAAGACAGATATCAGTACTACTGATATCCTCCAAAAGATTATTCGGTTATTCTGAAGGCTTTTCGGAATTCCTATTTCTTTTTATTTGAGCAAGTTTGTTTTATTTCTTTTCATTAAACTCATTCTCTATAGCAAACATAGTTTTTCGAGCCTGAAACTCTGTTTTTAATCTTTATAACTTACTTGTTTATTTTTAAGAAATGGGTGGAAGATCTTTTTTTTCAAAACGGTAACAATATTTCTTTTTTTTACCATTTTTTAGTTAAAAACTCAAATTTAGACATAGTTCAGACATTTTCAAGCAATGACTGGAAATATGTGCATAATCGTAATCAAAATCTGTCAGCATAGATGTCCCTTCTTTTTCTCCTAATTTTAAAGAATATCTAATTTTGGACGTTGGGTATGAAATTAATTCTATTTGATAATGATTTTTAAGTCGTATATATCGAATAGTGTACCAGCATTTGCCAAGTTGAATCACTTTGGTCCACAGAATTATCATATGCTATTTCTTCGACTCTTCCTTTAAAATTTAGATCAAATTATCATGGTGAGCTTCTTCCGAAGAAATATTGCTAAATACAACGTTTATTTGTGAATTACTGTCTTCTTAATTTATATCACCAAGTGTATGTCTCCTATTAATTCCTAATTAACATTTGTTTTCTTGTAATTGAACTCCTTCCGTATTTTTATAGGGATATCTGCCAATTCGCTTCAGAAATTAAATGTTACGGTACCTTTATTAGGCAAATATTTTGTTAGACAGGGTTGATCTTTGTTTGACGAGACGATTGAGCATCATTTTATTTTATGAACGGATCTGTTAGTCTTTGAGAACACTCCTTACTCGCCGTGGTTAAAGAGAGTTTAACCTGATTATATCCATCTTAATTGGTCTTTTTCGATTTTGATATTCACTTTATCCCTATAAGGCGCTAAAATTAGCAAACTGCTTTAAAAAAAACCTACTTTCATTCGCATAATCTTATCGGTCAAAATACAATTATTTCTGTGAGTATCTCTTTGATGAACCACTCTGCTGGCCACAGGAATCTCTCTATTCATTGTTATTATAATATGAAAATTATATACATGTAGGTTTATTATTTTTATTTCCAAATCAATAAAGATATCATCCAGCGCACGATGATCTAAAGTGAATAGCCAAATAATTTTATATTTGTGACTTCAAATTATTAATATAACAAAATGAGTATTTCACGAGCCAACGATAAAGCTGCAAATGTGACTGCTGAATTGATGCGAACCTATATTCGACAAAAAGATGATTTCCAGAAGAGTTTGATATTGCTACCAAATTGTGTGGAAATGTCTTATTCGGATGGAATTTACTTTGGTCAAGTGAGTAATCATAAAACTCGCAACGGTAAGGGAGTGTTTACGTACTAAAATGGAGATGCCTACTTTGGTGGATGGAAGGGAGATCTTTTTCATGGAGAAGGAATCTATATTTTCATTTGTGGTTAAATATATGATGGGGACCTCATCAATGGAAATAAAGATGGAAGAGGTATATATTATTATGATCACGGTTAAACTTCTTACAATGGTAACTGGAAAAACGATCAAAAGCATGGGTTCGGTACTTTTTCCAGTTGGTAATAGCTTTATGAAGGCAAATGGTCATACAATAATCGATCTGGTAACGGTTACCTTCTGAACAAACAAACTAAAGATTTATATGATGGACAATTTTAAAATAATTTCAAGCATGGCAGAGGCAGAGCAGTTTACGGAGATGGCAGTGTTTACACAGGCGGCTTTGTAAATGGTTTACAAAATGGTTCTGGTACTTTTGAGTATGAAAACAAGGATAGATATGTGGGTGAATTTAAAGATGGCCGCAAGGAAGGAAAAGGAGTTTATTATTTTAGTGAAGGTACAGTATTTGAGGGAACTTGGCATAATGATTTTAAAGTAGAGGGCGAATTAACTTTGTTTAATGGAGACTCTTTTTTGGGCATTTTTCGTAACAATGAGCGGTTCGAGGGTATGACTGTTAAAATGCAGGTATATACAAGTACAGAAATGGTAATGTTTATCAGGGTGAATGGAAAGAAGACGTTAAAAATGGCTGGGGGAAGCTGATTTTGTAGAATGGAGAATATTATTAAGGAGAATTTTATGATGGCCATAAGCATGGTGAAGGAAAATACAAATGGGCCACAGGGGATTTTTACACTGGTCATTTCGAATACGACAAGCGCGAGGGGCTTGGAACATATGAATGGAGCGAAGGAGGTTACTATAGAGGGGAGTGGAAGTCTGATCGCATGAACGGTATTGGAAAACTAATAAAAGATGAAAAATAGATTGTTGGTCAGTTCTTCATGGATCACTTTAATGAGTAGCTCACTTCCAATTTTATTCAAAGTAACAAATAGATATATAATTATATCTTTTCTATTTCTTGATTGTATTTTATTTCTTATTGGTTTTAATGGATCAGTACACAACTCTTTAATGGCTTTGCCAAATACTTACATGAGTAATCTTCATTATATAGAGTCTTTAGTAAGGCGATTTTATAATTGACTAGCGTGACCATAGTTAGTATTTAATATTTGGCGTATATTTATTTGAATTGACGCATGAACTTATCCCCATCAGTTGATGAACCCACGTGCCTCGCACATCTTGAACAACTTCTCTCGAAGGTAAAACAAACAGTCCAGAGCCGCATTCAGAGCAATCAGCTCAGTCAATATCGCTTGGATTTTGAGATTTCTCAGCCAAAGTATTTGGTTAATGGTGTGCTTCAACAACATCAGATAGAAGCTCTTGAATGGATGGTAGATCTGGCTTCACAGGAATCAAACGGCATCTTGGCTGATGACATGGGCTTAGGCAAAACCATTCAAGCTATTTCATACCTAGCTTATCTGAAAGAAGAACATGGCATCATCGGTAAGCACCTGGTGCTTTGCCCGAAATCTGTTTGCAATAATTGGATTAGATAAATTAAGAAATGGTTTCCTTCAGCAAATGTTCAACTCCTCCTCAATACACAAAAAGAACGTGAAGAAATTCTGGCAAAAATTGTAAAACCGCGCAATTTTGACATACTCGTCACGACCTATGAAGGGGCTAAAACATGTTACTCCAAGTTGTCCCGCATCAAGTGGGAAGTTATGGTTATAGATGAAGCGCACAAAATCAAAAACAGCAACAGTCAAAATTTTCAAATACTCAGCTGTTATAGAGCCACCTTTAAATTATTAATGACTGGAACTCCCCTGAGCAACAATTTGAGATAATTGTGGAGTCTACTTAACTTTATTATGCCTGATATATTTGATGACTGTTATCTCTTTGATGACATTGAGGAAAGTGTTGATCTGTATAATGGAAGTGAAGAGCAGAAATTGACATATCAGTGCAAAATTGCAAGTTTCTTCCATCAAATTATTGGACCTTTTTTCAAGCGCCGCACTAAAAAGGACTTGGAGCTAGGCCTACCACCTAAAATATAAAAAACTATCTTTGTGCCTCTCACGAAACTTCAGTTGACTCTTTACCGAAATTTCTTAAAATTTGGTAATGTATTGGGACCAAGTGAACACCCCAATTTCCACATTATGAATCCTCGTAAAATATGCCTCCATCCCTATTTATTTGAGGGAGTTGAAGATGATGATTTGCCTACATTTGGCGAACATCTTGTTTAATCATGTGGTAAACTAAAAATATTGGATAAACTTTTGCATAAGTTGATTGGTGAGGGTCACAAAGTACTAATTTTTTCACAATTTACAATGTTGCTTGATCTTCTGGAGGACTATTGTAGGATGCGCGGATATAAATTTTGCAGAATTGATGGAAATACTGATATTGATGAACGCTAAAAGCAAATGGATTAGTTCAATAACACAAACATTTACTCAATCTTTTTACTCTCAACAAAGGCAGGAGGATTAGGTGTTAACCTTGTTTCAGCAGATCGTGTGATCATTTATGATATTGACTGGAACCCACAAAACGATTTGCAGGCGATGGATCGTGCCTACCGCATAGGGCAAACTAAGGCGGTTCATGTTTACAAATTAGTCACTGAACATAGCATAGAGGAGCGCATTCTTGAGTTACAGAAATATAAACTCATCTGGGATGAGCTTGTTATTCAAAAGGGAGCCTTTGTGGGAAGAAACAGATCAAATGAAAATCCCTTTACCAATATGAGCTCTAATTAACTAGCCTTGCTTGGAAAGGGCGACATCTTCAGACTCTAAGCTAATGAAGAAGAGAAAACAATAGAGGAAATACTAGCCATTGGTGAATTGAAGGACCAAAAGCAGAGCGCCTAAATCAGAAAAAAACTTGTATAAAATTTAGAAAATAGAGGAGTTGTTGTTAATCCCTTTTAGCATATGAAAGAGGAGTAGATTTGTAAGGAGTATTAATAATTTAATGCTGATTTAGTGCTTCGGCGAAACTACGACAACTAAAAAAGAGAAAAAGCCAAATTTGATAGGAATCACAACTTGCCTGCTTTCAAGTTTTATATTCAAAGCCAAAGAATCAGGGAGTTATAATTCTAGTTGTACATGGAGACCAAACGAGAAAATCCTGATCCTAAGGTCATTTAATATATTTAGAAGGAAATTAAGCAAATTAAAGCAAAGAGCAAATTTGATAACTGGACCTAGCAAGATTTTGATCTCTTTTTAGAGGCTCATAACATTGCATTAAGAAGCAACTATGAACGTATAGCACAGCACATTGGCAGTAAGACTCCAGAGGAAGTTAAAGAATACTCTCATCACTACTTTTAAAAGGCTCCAAATAATTAGCGATTACGCTCAAGTTTACACTTGATATAACATTATCAAGCCAGACTTCGCAAAGAAATGAAGGAAAACGGTTTATACATTAAATAAACATAAGAAGTGGCAAAAATTCTTTAAAAATAGCAAAATGACGATAACTGTTAGACAGAGGGCTAAAAATACGAAAGAATTAATTCTGATAATAGTAGTGAATTCAGCTCAAAAACTATTAAAAAGAAATAGGATTTAGAAAAGCTAAAATAGGAAAGGAAAATATAGCGTTAAATGGCCAAGTAATAACAAAGTAAAATCAAATAAGACAATTTGAAAAAGAGAGAATAGGCTCGAATTAAAAGATAAGAAGAACTTAAACTAAAATAATAGCTTAAAAAGCAACGAGAATAGGAAAGACTGAAGAAAGCTGAAGAGAGATAAAAACTAATATAATAAAAAAAGAAGATGAGAGAAATCCGCGAATAAGGATGGAGAATTAACAGAGAAAAACGTTAAGAAGAGAAGAAAATAAGAAAATAACAGGAATAAGAAAAAAAGAAAAAAAAAGAAGAAGCCTAACGTGTGCAAAAATAGAAGCAACAAACTTTAGAACAGATCAAAAGAGAGTTTTAAATTAAGAAAGCAGAAATTGAAAAAAATAAGATTAGGCAGCAACAAGAAATGCTAATAAAACAAGTCGAAAAAGAAGTGGAGAAAAGGAGAAGTAGTCAACGGTCTAGTTCAACTTCAATACAGAAAAGAAAAGATTTGCAGATAAACTGTGACGACCGATAAACTAAGCAGAAGTTGGAGATAGTTAAGGTCAAGGGAAAGGATCTGAGATTTACTGATTGATTGATTCCCAGATATTCATTATTTCACTCATCTTTATTTATTGTGGATAATTGTTTGAATCTTTTGTAAGTATTAATTATTAATAAGATTTGTATTATTGCAAAATAAATATGTCAACTCTATTACAATAAAAAAATAAGCTAGATTATCACGTTATTAATAAAAATAAAATAGAGACACTCAGAATTTATAAGGGCCCATTGGTTGAAAATCCTGCTTTTTCAGAGGAACTGTCTGTTTAGGAACTGATAAAAAGCCTAATCCAAGGCCTAGATTGGCTGATTTTACATAATGTTTTGATTGTGGTACGTACGAAGGAATCGAAGCTGGCTGAAAACTATAAGAGAATTTATTTAGAGGCATGCTCTCCTTCTTACTTCCAGGAAGCATATTCAGAGATGCAGCTGCGTTGACTGGGTTAGACATCTTTTTATAGGAATTGTCTTGACCTCGAAGGTATTGGCGATCGTTTTCTTCAGCAAAAGGATTATGTCTGGGATTTCTCCACTCCTCTTTCTCCATAAACCTAAATTACCCAATTTTCATTTAAGTTTTAGATTCTCTGAGTTGTTCCTTTTTCTATCCTTTATAAAATTTATCCTTGGTGCTAATCATAGGCAGTCTTGAGCTTTGCTTCTTGTTATTTTTGTCTTCTAGTTCTTTTAGGATGGAGTCAATGTCGTCAGGACCCTCTCCTGATTTGTTGAAGTGTCCATTATCAACTACATCAATTTGCTTAAATAAATTGGATTCCATGGCATCATGCTTGCGAGTTTGTTTAAACTTTTCCTTCGTTGCCCGAAACACACTAATATTCTTGTCCTACTTTTGAGTATCTAGTTTCACGCCCTATGGCTTTTATTCGAAAATGGGGGTATCTTTTTACGTATGCTCTGAAATCACAATGCTTACTCCTTTAAAGTAATCATGCTTTAGTAATCTTTATTAGCAAATTTGTACTCTGACGCAGTTGGTCTTTTACGTGAAGAATACTGAAGCATTGATTCTATAACTTCAATTGCTTCCACAGATGCATCGGGAATAAGATCGGCCAAATTTATACCTTTTTCTTAAGGAAAGTAGTAACCTAATTTAAGAATAAAATACCTTTTGACTGGGCAAGTTTATATCCCTCCGGCCAATCTCCTTTTTCTGGAGTTCCTAGGATCTTAACAATTTTATTAAGTTGATCCATTTCATTGCTCCCAGGAAAAAGAGGACACATTGTATAAAGTTCAGCCATAATGCATCCCAGTGCAAAAATATCGACAGGTGAATTGTAATTAGTGGATCTGAGCAGTAGTTCCGGAGCTCTATACCTGGATAGCAATATCAATACCATCGAGTAGAAACATAATCAGTGAAGGGTGGTCGAGAACGTATTTCTCTAGCTAATCCCAAATCGCATAATTTGACAACGTTGTTATAGACCAGCAGATTTTATGGTTTCATATCCCTGTGAAAGAATCCATTTTTATGCATATTAGCTAGTCCGCTTGCTACTTGAAATACCATGCTCCTGAATGTTATTATAGATACTTGATTTCCTTTTCCGTAAACTTCTTGCCCTCCTCCTTCATTTTGGAGTAGACTTCATAGAAATTATAATCCAGGTATTCGAACACCATGTAGAGTTCTTCTGCAACAAGAAGAACCTATTTTAGTTTAATGATGTTGGGGTGATCGAGTTTACGCAGCGATTTGATCTATCGAAGCTCAATGCACTCGTTCCAATTGGTGTACTTCTGCTTCATTTTTTTGATTGCCACTGTTTCGCCTGTTTTTGTATTGGTGGCCTTATAGACGGTTCCAAATGCGCCATCGCCCAGTGTACGAATTGTTTTGTATTTCTACATAGAGTTTTATAAATAAAATATATAGACTCATATCGACTTATTCTCAAAAAAAGAGTTAAAGTTATACTAACATTAAATATCTTTGTAACCGAAGGAAGATAAATTATTTTAAAGAATATCTTTTGCAATATCGCAGGAGAGGATATCATTTATATTTTTACGAATAATGAATATGGTCAAGGGAAGTATGCTTGAAGATAAATGATTAGGGTAATATCTTCAAATTATAAATGAATTACAGATATCATTTACAAGAAGACTCACATTCACTAAGCAAAAATCATAGTTAAAAAGCAAAATCAAATCGATCATACAGGATAATCACTTAAAAGAAATCTGTTTTATCTCGCCTTATTTTGATGGACAAGCCCTAAAAAATTGTCAGACGAAGTAGCCAGCCACAAAGTTATAAACAATCTTCAAATATAAATATAGCCCTAAATAATAGTACCAGCCTACATAGGAATAGCAAATCCAAAATAATCTTAAAGCCTTTGTCTAATTTATGTGAACAAGAACAGTCCCTTCGCCAAGTTTGCAACTAATCTACAAATTTAAGAGTAGGTGACAGCCGTCCATATAGAGAGCCTCGTGAAAATGAAGTTGAATAGATGTTCTATAAAATGGTAAAAATTCATCAATAGTTTAAAAGATTAGCTAAACGTGTGGTGTGACAGTCAATATGATGTTTTAATATAATTAATTTATTACTAATTATGATCCATGAACATAATTAATTAATAATCACAAGAGAATGAGGTACGATTATTTGAATAGACTATCAATTATACCATGCTCTATTTTATTCATCCTCTTTTTAGCAACAGAAAAATCATTGAATTGTTAATATCAATCAAAAACAGGAGATTAATGATATTGTGAGGTGTATTAGTTTTATTCATATTATTTTGAATATAGCTGAATGTTTTAAAAATTAAAATAATATTGTGAGTTAAATACATTTTTGTACAACAAACAAAATCAACCTTTTTAAACCAACGGCAAATATTATTCAGAAGGTGCTTAATTCATTTTAATATATCAATGCACCGGAATTTAAAGGCTTCCATCCGAACATGAATCAGTCATAATTTTAAAGTAGCAATGATCCATGGCCAAAAACAATCTCCCCAAGCCATCAAGATAATCATCATTGGAAAAGTTTCCGTCGGGAAGAGTAGTCTTCTTCTGCGCTATGTTGACGGTGTCGTCTCTCATCATCCAGCTACCATTGGCATTGATTCCAAGATCAAAAAAATATCATATAAGGGACAGCAGTATCGACTCGAACTCTGGGATAGTGCTGGACATGAGAGATATCGAACAATTGTTTACAATTATTTTACGCACTCAGAAGCTGCAATGGTAGTATTTGATATCACTGACCTGCCATCCTTAGAAGATGCCGCTGTATGGATGCAACAAATTATGCTACACTGTGGACAGGATATACCTATTGCTTTGGTCGCTAATAAATGCGATTTACTCAGTCCTGAAGATCTCGCTCTGACCCTTTCCAGTATCTAAGGCAGAATTGAAAAATTGAAACAATAATTTCAGTTTTAATTTTTTACGTGCAGTGCGTTTACCGGTATAAATATCGATACTGCTTTTGATAGTTTAGCGAAAAGAGTTGTTAAAAATGGTTATCTTAGGGTTGATCGTCAAACCATAAAACTTAACTCATCGGTGTAAATTGATACTTTTCTCTGTCATAGCAAGCGGCTATGTTGTTGATAACCCAAATCAATCAAATAAATAATTATACTACTTTAACATCAATGAAAATTCCGAAATGGAAGCATTATAAATATTATATCCGATTAAAATCTGATGGTTGACATCCTTTACTCCAACTTATAAAATTTGATGGTTGTATTTTAACGTATTATTTATTATTGTTTGACTCATATATTATGATGGTAACGAATTTTCCATTTTTCAAACCAATTTATAAGCTAATAGTAAGGTTCTTTCAAATAAATCAGTAAATATGTAGGTAAAAATCAACTGATAGCATGCATATCAGTCTTATGATTTTTCCTATTGTTCTCTTTCTTTTTTTATACGGTTTAGCACATCTTCTATAGATGTGTAGCTCGTTGGAGGTTCTGCCATTGTTTCCTTTGATTTTAGGGATCTATTTTCTTTACCTTTGGGTTCACGAGTAATTACATGCTTTAGACTTTCTCTGTTTTGGACGCAATTGCCCATTTATGTCAATATTTCTTATTGTAACAATATATAAATTGTAGTTAAACTCTGATATAAATAATTAGAGGAAATAGAATTACAGAAATCATTCTCTCATCAGGTTGTAGCCATTTGTGACAGATCTAGCTATTGAAATAGAATCAGTGATCCCTCGAGAAGTTGAATAATGAGTGTAGGTCACAGTTTTGTCATCCACAGACATAATTCCAAAACCTGTTTCGTTTATGGTGTATGAAGCAGTAAATGACTCAATTGTTTCTATATTCTCCACAATATCTTTGTCATTTCCAGCTACCCCCTCCACAATTGAGATAATGTATTCATCATCAGATCGATAATTTTTGCTTTGAGTTGAAAATGTCCCATCTCTTAGATAAGGAAAAATTCTTTGATATGTATGGTAATGTGCCCCCAGATATAAGCTTACTTTGCTATCATGCATTGCTTGCCAATAGGTCTGCAGATCTTTTTGATCATTCTTGCAATTTTTAGAAGTTCCACTGCAAGCGAGAGGATAATGTGATGAAGGCACAATGAATTTATCACTGGCTTTGGCTGAATCGAGCAAGGATCTGAATTTTTTTATAGTAGGATCTGAGGGTATAGTCTTTTTGTTGTATATTATTTGGTAGGGATCAAAAAGAAGTAAATAAAGTCCTCCCAGTTGAAGACCAGAAGCTAATTAAGTATCCAATTGATAAAGCTAGAAACTTTTGCTAAAAAGTTAAAAGTTATCAGGAGTATTGTATTAGTGATTGCCAGTGGCTATAATGACTGGAGTGGTAGCTGCTGTTTTGCTGAGCATCACAAGGAAGCTTTCATAGTTTTTGCAGTTGTTTGTGTCCAAATCATAGCCGATGTCACCGTTTATAAGTAAACCGTTTATTTAGTTTTAAGAAATAGCTGATTATAAGTCATGGTCCAAAGGTTTGTATTTATTCAAATTATTCTCTAGGTGGGACCAGTCTGCAAGCACAATGAGTGAAACTTTGCGAGAAGGATTAGTGATATCAGCTATCTTGAGATTAATATATTCTGAGCTAAAGGGTATTGGAGCTGCCGAGGAACCATCCCAACCATAGGCATTATAATAAAAAATCTACTCGTAACTGATGGAGTTGATTTTGCACTTATGGATGTGTGTTTCATAAAAATTGACATTTTCAGATAGATGAAGAGAAGTAGTCGAGCATTCTATTTTCTCCAAACCAGACTTACGGATAAGCCGAATATAGGATCTCAAGCATTCCGAGGCAGTATTGAAATAAATCTAAAGTTTTTATCCGGAACCATCAACGGCGGCTTGACCATAGAAAATTCTGGTGCCAAAGGGTTAGCAGGGTTTGAATGCAAGACTGAAAGCAAAGAGGAGTGAAAGGAATACGATTTTAATCATAAAAACTAAAGATTATGCTGTAATGAGATTTAGGCTTTTATTTAAGCTCCCCCGGATAACAGAAACTTCCAAAATTTATTATTAAAGCAAAAAAACCTTTATCAATAATATTTCAGACTATCAGGCAGTCTTTATTCAGTGACCATGTCGAATTGCAATGGGAGAGTCGCCTGTAGTTTTTAAGCAATTGTGTGGTGACTTAATTTTATTGAGATTAACTTGATATAATGACGATGATTAATATTCTACCCCTAACTCATATGCAATATAATCGACTAAGTCGATGAAGACACATTGAAGACATTTTTATTACAACTTGGCAGTGAAATTTAGAAACAAACAACAAAAAGAAGTTGGATTAATTAACTTGAAAATAATTTTGTTGTTGTTTTCCTGGTAATAAAATAATTAGTAAATAAAAAACATAAATAATTCTTATCTGATAAGGAAGATATGTTTTGAAGACGTTAATGATCAAAAAATCATTAAAAAGTATATTTTGTTGGCAATGATTGTTTAATAATGTTTTAAAACTAAGATAAATCTTACTTTATTAAAATTGCAGATTTATATCGTATAATAAAACTAATTTATCAACATCATCTGTGATATAGTAAATGATAATTATATTTCAGATTAATTCAAATAATTCAAATAATTTATGTTTGGACATCTATTACTAAAATTTATTATTTTATAACTCATCCTTTAAGTTAATTAATTAAAAGCAAAATATAAGTATATACTTTACCTTGATTAGTGTAAAGATAACCTGCATGAATTTATCATTTCGAAGCTATACACATTTGGGTTGTTTGACTGAAAGTTTGTCCTGTTGAGCATGCTATGCAATTAGTACCGTTCCAATTGGGCGTGGCAGCGAGACATGCTGTACATTTTCCATTCTGGAATAATGGAGTGACAGGATCGCATTGGCATATTTTTGATGTTTAATTCCAAGATTGGGGAGGCTGACAGTTAACGCAAATTCCTGCTGAATTCAAATTAGGTGTGCTATCCGGGCATTTGCATTTTAGAAGAATAGTATCATAAACAAAGGAATTTGGGCAAGATATGCATTGAAGTGAGATTGTATCAAAGTGAGTATTTGCCGAGCAAGGAGTATGACATGCGCTATTTCCTACATCCCAAACTTGAGGTAAATTACAGATAATACATGACCCATTGGCGGCGAGATATGGTTTCGACGATAGGCAAGTGCACTGTACTTGTTTAGGGTCGAATACTTGGTCACTCGTGCAAACCACACATTTACGATTGCGGCTGTCCCAATGGGTCGGATCACAAGGTACACAAGTATTATTGAATGTTTGGAAAGGTTTATTGATTGGGCAGACGCACCTCTTGAGGGTTGAGTTGTACTCAAATGTATTCGGACAACTCATGCATTGTTTTGTTTTGCAGTTCCAGAATTGAGGAGCTGAACATGATACGCAGTTTCCGTTTGCATTGAGATAAGGAGTCGAGGCTGAGCAATTGCATGTGAGAGTATTGGCATTCCAGACTCCAGGACTTATACAAGGCACACAAGTGAGCGTTACATTATCCCAGCCCGAAGGAGCTGGACAGGCGACGCACCTGCCAGCTATATCAATATATGGAGTTGATGGGGGGCATATGCAGGAAAGAGTATCATCATCAAAAATGTATCCATCTGGACAGCAGATGAAGTCGGTATCGGATTGTTAATGTGTTTGATCCTAAGCATTGATAGTAAATAGTAGTAGTGCAACGAACACCAAAAATGTTAAAGTGGATCGAATCATCATTTGAAATAATATCGATCAATAAATAAAATAAAATATAGGGTGGACTTTTCGAATTAATTGAATTAAGTCATTATTCAATAAATCTACACGATCCATTAGACAAAATTAACTTCCCACTTCTAAGATTAGCACGAATCTCTCCCTAAACCTTGGCATTAAACATAACTTGATTTAATTTAAATGGAAGGTAAATATTGTATCGATTTATTTTATAGATACACTAATATCCTAACATGCTAGCATGATTGAATCGTATCTTTTTCATGGAATTAAGTTCGTCTGTTAGAAAATCCAATTTATTATAATTAATAATAAAGCACCCAAACTTGCATTTTAATGATCAAATCTATTCGTCTACGAAATCCTGAAAAACCCTTCATCGTACAATAACTGATCTACAATCATAGAGATGAACCCATCGATTCCATCTCTAACTCAGAAGCATCTTTCCTTAAAATGTCATAAACAGCATCTCAGCATAACAAACTAATACAAGACTATGAACTTTTTGCTAAAATGCAAGCTTCTATAAATCAACTCGAGAATAGATCAAAATTAAAACTGTCTCAAGTGCAGAGTAAATTGTAGGCAATGGAATAAAGAGTAGCGGCCAAAGATAATACCAAGAAGAATTATAAATTGCCTTTAAATCGCAAAATTCTTGAGGAAAATAAAGAAAATTTAAAGCTAACATACCGTTAGATCCCTAGACAAAGTCGATGGCAGGAATAACAGTGCGATGCTGTTAATTTTGAGATGGACTAAAATCGAAATTATGTCAAAGACCTCCCGAATAAGCCGGAAACCTCAGTTATCATTAATCCTTCTGAAGCAAGAGAGCTATAATTCTTATAATAATCTAGAAAGTTTTAGATTCTCTAGAATGCGACTTCTCCCACAAAAACAAAAGTAAAATCAGATAATTTTATTCATCTACGGTCTAATAGCCTCATATACAAGGGCAGTGGTTAATTATATTCTAAAAAAAAGTAGCATCCTCGAATTAGACGTCACAGTTCTTCTCGTGATTCTCGATAAAAATCCTCCAACTGCTAAGATGGGACAACAAACAGAATTCGAGGTAAGGTTTATGAATAAATATTGTCTATGTATTCAACAGCAAAACTATTGGCGATGTAGAAAAATAAAAAATGAAAATCTGTCTATATCTATTGATATTTTCGTAAAGATATTTTTGAATATATATTGATAGATATAAATTGAGAAGACTAATACTTATAATGATATTGTTAAAAAAGATAGTCTTAAATATAAGGTGTGAATTCAAAAGACAAATAAATTTATTTTTATTTATTTATAAATTTCATCCCATTAATGTTTGTCAACAAATATTTTTCTTCGACGAGTATTAATTTCCTTCATTCTTTTATTTTAGGGTGTCTGTGAGGATTTTTAATTAACTTTTTCCTTTCAAAATTATCAGTTACTGAATGAAATTATCAATATAATTTGAATCCCTTTATAGAATTCTATAAAATTAATTCTATCTTGATGCAAGCAGACAAGGACCTTTACTAAATAATTCCAGCCCATCCTCAAAGTTCAGACCTACTGCAATAGATGATATTTACTCTTCTTCTGGATGACGAAACTCATTAAAAAACCCACCTCTATCTCTACGACAAGTACATCATCTTAAAATACAAAGTAAAACTGTCTTTATCCAGAAAGTTAACAAGGATCAGATCTTAAAGATCAATTTTAATTTTGAAACCATTTTCGAATTGTTGAGGCACGAGGAAGAAACAAAGAAATTAGGAAAACCATATGGCATGCGTTTTGAACGTTTGCCTCAATCACTTACACTTAAAAATTAAAATGAACAAGAAAAACTCATTAGTTTGCGAGATTGCCTCGCTTAAAGACTGAATCAGCGGGGATTTCACTAACTTTTTAAACCGATAAAAAAAATAGGCAAAGGAAATTTTGCTTCAGTGTACTTAGTCGTGAAATACGAGGACTAAAAAAAATATGCAGTTAAAGCTTTCTCCAAGGAAGGCACATTTAGCGAGTAATTTGGTAAGTAATCGCTCATCAATGAAATTCAAATAATGCGTAAATTTGCTCACAAGAACTTAATGCGCTTATATGATGTTTATGAGTCACAAAACTCGATATATGTCAGTGTTGAACTATTGGAAGGCGGACAGCTTTATGACAAAATTAAAGCCAAACACAAATTTACTCCAAGAGAGATAAAAATAGTGATGAAGGGAATCCTCGAGGGGTTGGAAATTATGCACGTTAACGGAATCATGCACCGTGATCTTAAGCCAGAAAATATATTAATGAGAAAGTAGGGAGACTTCGATTGTGTCATTGCTGATTTCGGGCTCGCACAAATCATCACTTAGTAATATATGTTTGTAAGATGTGGAACACCAGGCTATGTAGCTCCAGAAGTGGTGAATCTCAAGGATTTAAAGGCAAAATACTCGCCTATTTGCGATATCTTCAGCGTAGGAGTAATCTTTCATTTACTTGCTCTGAGGAAGTCTCCCTTTCCTGGCAAGGAGTATGATTAAGTGTTATCACAAAACAGAGCATGCAAATTCAACTTTTAATCGCAATAATATCAAAATCTGCCATAAACATGTAAATTGAGTTTTATTTAGGGCTCTCACTTCTAAAGAGATTGTTGGAAAAAGATCCGACTAAAAGAATTACAGCAACAGAGGCATTAAATCATGACTTCTTTTCCAAGGATGAATTGTTCAAAGATTTTACTGAGTACAGAAGAAGCCATATGTCAAGCGAAGAGTGTAATTCACCTTTAATGCTGACCAAAAACAAGGAGAGAAAGAACAAAGGACTGACTCGATAAGATAGCTGCTTAAAGTTCAAGATGAAGGAGACTGTAATGACTGGGCGTGTAGACTAATCCAGTGAAACAATCTAAGAAATTGGGAGCCCCGCTATTATAAAACAAAAAATAGTGAAGATTAATGAAAGTCGTTTTAAAAGGTTCAACCACCCGTAATGATAGCATGCTTTTATATTTTCAAATAATAAGGCTGTTGTTATTTGAAAATAATAAAATGAGTATATTTATTTTGGTCATATACAACTTAATAGGAGAGAGAACATTGGATAAACTATTAGTCAAGTTCAGGGTCAATTAAAGCTGTACTAATAGTTATT
>Ga0302268_1000689_pt1 | contig 21009 bp, 14 predicted proteins | sample III_Bog_E2_1_FD_194554 | JGI IMG/M metagenome (GOLD analysis project Ga0302268, IMG submission 194554) | Peat permafrost microbial communities from Stordalen Mire near Abisko, Sweden - III_Bog_E2_1 | ecosystem: Environmental > Terrestrial > Soil > Wetlands > Peat | place: Sweden: Abisko... | reverse complement strand
TTTGTATCTTTGAACGTTTTTTTAATAAATGTTGAAAAGAAGAACAAAGAACCAGAATTAAAGAACCAGAATTAAAGAACTAGGAACTAAGAACCAGGAACCAGGAACCAGGATTACTAATTAAAGGACATAAAAGATTAAAAAATGAATTTGTGAAAGAAAATAAACTCATTATTCATAATTTAAAATATTTTGTGATTAAAATAATAATTCAATGAAGAATATTACCAGGCGAATTAAATAATAGAATAGTATTAACAAATAATAAATTAAATAATTGCAATACATGAAACGATTTAGATTAATGAACAACATCTTCGGATGGGTAGCTTTTGCTATTGCTGCATTGACGTATTTGCTAACCATGGAGCCAACTGCCAGTTTCTGGGATTGCTCTGAGGTAATATCAGCTGCATTTAAATTAGATGTAGGACATCCACCCGGTGCTCCGTTCTCAATGCTGGTAGGTCATTTATTTTCATTGTTTGCTAAGGATCCGGGTCATGTGGCCATGATGGTAAACTCCATATCGGCTTTATGCAGTGCATTTGTCATATTGTTCCTTTTTTGGACAATTACTCATTTGGCCCGTAAAATTATTATAAAATCAGAAGCAGATTATACAACTGCCAATACTATCGCCATTTTAGGTGCAGGGTTTGTAGGTGCAATGGCATTTACTTTTTCAGATACTTTCTGGTTTTCGGCCGTCGAAGGCACAGTGTTTGCTTTCTCGGCATTATTTACTTCCCTGGTTTTTTGGCTGATTTTGAAATGGGAACGTGTATCCGATCGTCCGGGTTCGGATCGCTGGCTGATCATTATAGCTTATATGATGGGATTATCGGTTGGTGTGCACTTGTTGAATTTACTTACTATTCCTGCTTTGGTGATGGTGTTTTATTTCAAAAAAAATACACCTACAGCTAAAGGTATCATATTATCACTGCTTGGGGGAGCCGTACTTCTGGCAGCTGTATTATACGGATTGATTCCGGGATTCCTTGAAGTCTCGGGTTGGTTTGAACTCTTCTTTGTGAATACGCTTGGATTTGGATATAACTCGGGCTTATTGGCTTATGTTGCATTAACAATGGGCCTTTTAGCATGGGGTATCTACGAATCGTATGTCGAAAAGAATTATTTACGTATAGCTATTTCGTGTATATTAGCAGTTGTTGTGGAAGGTCTGCCTTTTTTCAACGGAAATATAATTCTAGGTGTACTCATTATAGCTGCCTTATGTGCATACTTTTATTATCAACGTGCAAAGATTAAAGCCCGTTGGGTGAATACAGCCCTGATAATGATTTCGATGTTTCTGATAGGTTTTTCATCCTATTCAGTGATTGTTATCCGCTCGAATGCTAATCCTGTTATGGATCAGAACGATCCTAATAATGTATTCGCTCTGAAATACTATCTTAACAGGGAACAATACGGAACAACCCCTTTACTTTACGGTAAAACTTACAATTCACCTGTAAAACTTAAGGTGGAAGGAAATACATGTATCCCCGAACAAACCACGGGAGAACCGACATACACTCAAAAACCAAAAAAATCGGCATCAGATAAAGATGAATATATCATTACCGGATATAAAACCGATTATGTGATGGACGAAAAGTTTGATATGTTCTTCCCCCGTATGTACGACGATAAACCTCAATCGATAGAAGCTTACAAAGCCTGGGGAAAAATAACAGGTGAAACCGTAAATTATGATTATTGCGGACAACAAAAAAGTGACATAAAGCCGACTTTCATAGAAAATATGCGCTTCTTCTTCAACTATCAGATTAATTTCATGTACTGGAGGTATTTTATGTGGAATTTTAGCGGCCGTCAAAATGATATGCAGGGATATGGTGAAATAGACAGGGGTAACTGGATCACCGGTATAGAATTTATAGATAACATGTTGGTTGGTAATCAGAAAAATTTACCTTCAGAATTAAAGGATAACAAAGGTCATAATACTTATTATTTACTCCCATTACTATTGGGAATATTTGGTATGCTATTTATGATTTACGGCGGAAAGAACGGAGTTGAAGGCTTTTGGCTGGTAACCTTATTATTCCTCTTTACGGGTATTGCTATTGTGATTTATCTGAATCAGACACCTTTTCAGCCGCGTGAACGGGATTATGCCTACGCCGGATCTTTCTATGCTTTTTGTATCTGGATAGGGTTTAGTGTTTTAGGGATAATAAAGGCAATAGACAGATATTTTCCTAAAATTTCACGAACAGTAAGTGCAGTTGTAGTTATACTTTGTTGTTTGGGTGTTCCTGCATTAATGGGACAACAAAACTGGGATGATCACGACCGTAGTAACCGCTATACCTGTCGTGATTTTGGACAGAATTATCTTGCATCTGTTAAACCGAATGCCATTATTTTCACAAACGGAGATAATGACACCTTCCCTCTGTGGTATAATCAGGAAGTGGAAGGAGTAAGAACTGATGTCAGGGTTTGTAACCTAAGCTATTTACAAACAGACTGGTATATTGATCAAATGAAACAGGGAGCTTATAAATCGGCTCCATTACCTATTTCATGGAAACCGGAAGAATATTTCTCAGGCAAAAATGAAGTGGTTTATGTTGATTCAATGTTACCAAAATTAGATGTTAGAACTGCTTTTAATTTCATGTTAAGTTCAGACCCACAAACAAAAATAAAAGGCGAAGCATTTATTCCAACTAAACTTTTGTATCTTCCGATTGATCAAAAAGAAATCATAAAATCAGGAACTTTGCCTGTTTCAAGGGCTTCAGAAATTATTCCTCAATTCAACTTTAATTTAAAAACACAACTTACCAAAAGTGAGTTGATGATCATTGAAATGTTGAAAGAAAATAACTGGAAGCGACCCATTTATTTTGCCTTTACAGTTGGGGATGAATATTATCTTGGGATGAACGATCATTTTGAATTAACAGGAATGGCTTATCAGATTATGCCTGTTGGAGTGAAAGGTGCCGGATTCCAGGTAAACACCGATGAAATGTACAATAATATGATGTATAAATTCAAATATGGTAATATCAGTGATCCAAAGGTTTATCTCGATGAAAATATTACTCATATGTGCGAAACGCATCGATTGATGTTCTCCTATCTGGTAGGAGCATTAATTGCCAAAGGGGATACGGTAAGAGCTAAAAAGGCGTTGGATTATTGTAACAAGGTTATTCCGGGAACCACTGTACGTCATGATTATATTTCAACCCAACTGGCAGATTTTTATTATAAATTACATGAACCTGCAAAAGGAAATGCAATTATGGATGCAGTTGCAAAAGACTGTGTAGAAAATCTTGACTGGTATCTTAGTCTTGATACAGAACAACGCAATAGTGTCTCAAACAGAATCGGACACAATATGGCAGTATTGAATCAGATTTTACGTATCTGTGATGGCGCTAAGCAAAAAGCAATCATGGATAAGTATTTGCCCCATTATATAAGCTATACAAAAAGAGTGCAAATGTAAATAAATAATCTGTTTTTGAAATAATCCTGATTTATTTATTCTTTTCTTCTTTTTTGAAAAGAGGAACATAAAGATATATAATATATATCTTTATGTTTCCTCTTTTTTGTTTGATAAAAGCTGAAATTAGTTTTATGACACATATTTTAAAAATGTCCTGTTTACCCATAGTGGAAAAAGATGTTTTTTCTGAATAATCGTATAAATTTGATTTAATTTTATCAATCCGCCATGCCCTGTAACCAGCAATATGAACTAAAAATGAAAAACTTGTCGGTTTTTAATAATACCTTCAATTAATCAGGGTTTTTAAAAAGTTTGTTTCTTTTGAATAACCATTATGTAATGAAACTTTTAATTTAAACTAAAAAGAAATTCACATTTCACTCAAACTGAAATTTCTTTGTATCTTTGAACGTTTTTTTAATAAATGTTGAAAAGAAGAACAAAGAACCAGAATTAAAGAACCAGAATTAAAGAACTAGGAACTAAGAACCAGGAACCAGGAACCAGGATTACTAATTAAAGGACATAAAAGATTAAAAAATGAATTTGTGAAAGAAAATAAACTCATTATTCATAATTTAAAATATTTTGTGATTAAAATAATAATTCAATGAAGAATATTACCAGGCGAATTAAATAATAGAATAGTATTAACAAATAATAAATTAAATAATTGCAATACATGAAACGATTTAGATTAATGAACAACATCTTCGGATGGGTAGCTTTTGCTATTGCTGCATTGACGTATTTGCTAACCATGGAGCCAACTGCCAGTTTCTGGGATTGCTCTGAGGTAATATCAGCTGCATTTAAATTAGATGTAGGACATCCACCCGGTGCTCCGTTCTCAATGCTGGTAGGTCATTTATTTTCATTGTTTGCTAAGGATCCGGGTCATGTGGCCATGATGGTAAACTCCATATCGGCTTTATGCAGTGCATTTGTCATATTGTTCCTTTTTTGGACAATTACTCATTTGGCCCGTAAAATTATTATAAAATCAGAAGCAGATTATACAACTGCCAATACTATCGCCATTTTAGGTGCAGGGTTTGTAGGTGCAATGGCATTTACTTTTTCAGATACTTTCTGGTTTTCGGCCGTCGAAGGCACAGTGTTTGCTTTCTCGGCATTATTTACTTCCCTGGTTTTTTGGCTGATTTTGAAATGGGAACGTGTATCCGATCGTCCGGGTTCGGATCGCTGGCTGATCATTATAGCTTATATGATGGGATTATCGGTTGGTGTGCACTTGTTGAATTTACTTACTATTCCTGCTTTGGTGATGGTGTTTTATTTCAAAAAAAATACACCTACAGCTAAAGGTATCATATTATCACTGCTTGGGGGAGCCGTACTTCTGGCAGCTGTATTATACGGATTGATTCCGGGATTCCTTGAAGTCTCGGGTTGGTTTGAACTCTTCTTTGTGAATACGCTTGGATTTGGATATAACTCGGGCTTATTGGCTTATGTTGCATTAACAATGGGCCTTTTAGCATGGGGTATCTACGAATCGTATGTCGAAAAGAATTATTTACGTATAGCTATTTCGTGTATATTAGCAGTTGTTGTGGAAGGTCTGCCTTTTTTCAACGGAAATATAATTCTAGGTGTACTCATTATAGCTGCCTTATGTGCATACTTTTATTATCAACGTGCAAAGATTAAAGCCCGTTGGGTGAATACAGCCCTGATAATGATTTCGATGTTTCTGATAGGTTTTTCATCCTATTCAGTGATTGTTATCCGCTCGAATGCTAATCCTGTTATGGATCAGAACGATCCTAATAATGTATTCTCGCTTAAATATTTTCTGAACAGGGAACAATACGGAGCAACCCCTTTACTTTACGGTAAAACTTACAATTCACCTGTAAAACTTAAAATCGAAGGAAATACGTGTACTCCGGAACAAACTACGGGAGAACCGACATACGCTCAAAAACCTAAAACATCTGTATCAGATAAAGATGAATATATCGTTACCGGATATAAAACCGATTATGTGATGGACGAAAGGTTTGATATGTTCTTCCCCCGCATGTACGACGATAAACCTCAATCGATAGAAGCTTACAAAGCCTGGGGAAAAATAACAGGTGAAACGATCAGTTATGACTATTGCGGACAACAAAAAAGTGACATAAAGCCGACTTTTATAGAAAATATGCGTTTCTTTTTCGATTATCAGGTGAATTTCATGTACTGGCGGTATTTTATGTGGAATTTTAGCGGCCGTCAAAATGATATTCAGGGATATGGTGAAATAGACAGGGGTAACTGGATCACCGGTATAGGATTTATAGATAACATGTTGGTTGGTGATCAGAAAAATTTACCTTCAGAATTAAAGGATAATAAAGGTCATAATACGTATTACATGTTACCATTATTATTGGGAATATTTGGAATGCTATTCATGATTTACGGCGGAAAGCATGGAGTTGAAGGCTTTTGGCTGGTGACCTTATTATTCCTCTTTACGGGTATTGCTATTGTGATTTATCTGAATCAGACACCTTATCAACCGCGTGAACGGGATTATGCCTACGCCGGATCTTTCTATGCTTTTTGTATCTGGATAGGGTTTAGTGTTTTAGGAATAATAAAGGCAATAGACAGATATTTTCCTAAAATTTCACGAACAGTAAGTGCAGTTGTAGTTATACTTTGTTGTTTGGGTGTTCCTGCATTAATGGGACAACAAAACTGGGATGACCACGACCGTAGTAACCGCTATACCTGTCGTGATTTTGGACAGAATTATTTAGCATCTGTTAAACCGAATGCCATTATTTTTACAAACGGAGATAATGACACCTTCCCTCTGTGGTATAATCAGGAAGTGGAAGGAGTAAGAACTGATGTAAGGGCGTGTAACCTTAGCTATTTACAAACAGACTGGTATATCAGTCAAATGAAGCAGGGAGCTTATAAATCGGCTCCATTACCTATCTCATGGCAACCAAAAGATTATGCTGCAGGTAAAAATGAAGTTCTTTGGGTGGAAGATTTACTTCAGAAACCATTGGAAGTAAAAACAGCAATGGAATTTATATTAAGTACAGACTCTTCTACAAAAATGAAAGGCGAAGCATTTATCCCTTCAAAAGAATTGTTTCTGCCAATAAATCCAAAGGAAGTAATATCAACCGGTACATTGCCAATGTCAAGAGTTAAAGAAATTATTCCTCAAATTAACTTTGACCTGAAGAAAAGACTTACTAAAAGTGAGTTGATGATCATCGAAATGTTGAAAGAAAATAAATGGAAACGTCCGATTTATTTTGCAGTAACTGTTGGAGATGATTATTATTTAGGACTGAATGATCATTTTGAATTGACAGGATTGGCTTATCAGATTTTACCTGTTGGTGTGAAAGGCGCCGGAGCACAGGTAAACACCGATGAGATGTACAATAATATGATGTATAAGTTTAAATATGGCAACATAGCCGATCCAAAAGTGTATCTTGATGAAAATATATTAAGGATGTGCAATACTCATCGTATGATGTTCGCTCAGTTAATAGGTGCATTGATGGCTAAAGGTGATACAGTAAAAGCTAAAAAAGCGTTGGATTATTGTAACAAGGTTATTCCCGGAACCACTGTCCGTCATGATTATATTTCAACCCAACTGGCAGATTTTTATTATAAATTACATGAACCTGCAAAAGGAAATGCAATTATGGATGCAGTTGCAAAAGACTGTGTAGAAAATCTTGACTGGTATCTTAGTCTTGATACAGAACAACGCAATAGTGTCTCAAACAGAATCGGACACAATATGGCAGTGTTGAATCAGATTTTACGTATCTGTGATGGCGCTAAGCAAAAAGCAATCATGGATAAGTATTTGCCCCATTATATGGGCTACACCAAAAGAGTACAAATGTAAATGAATGTCCGGTTTCCCGATTTATTACGTCCTTTAATGGGCAAACTTTTATGGCGCAAAAGTTCCTCATCGAAAGTGATATATATCACTTTCGATGATGGACCGGTGCCTGAAGTTACCCCACTTGTTCTTGATCTGTTGGATGAATACAATTTAAAAGCAACATTTTTTTGTGTAGGCGAAAATGTAGAAAAATACCCTGAAATTTATGCCGAAGTTTTAAAAAGAGGTCATAAAACCGGAAATCATACGTTTAATCATCTGAAAGGGATCTCAGTTTCGACAGATGAATATATAGCTAACGTAGAAAAAGCGGCTAAAAGTATTGACAGCAAATTGTTCCGTCCACCTTATGGCCGGATAAACTACAAACAAAAAAAAGCGATCAGGTTAGGGTATGAAATTGTTATGTGGGATTTACTCACACATGATTATAACAAAAATTTATCGACTGTCAGTATTTTGCAAAACATTAAGCATTATTCCAGAAATGGTTCGTTAGTAGTTTTCCACGATTCAATAAAAGCTGAAAGAAATATGTTGGCAGTTTTACCTTTGGCAATTGAGTATTGGAATTCAAAAGGATATAGTTTTGATGTACTTTAGAAAGGAATGAGGAGAGAGGTAAGAGGTAAGAGGTAAGTGGTAAGAGGCAAGAAGTAGGTAGTAAAAAGTAGGTAGTAAGAAGTAAGAAGTAAGAAGTAAGGATTAGGTCTGTTTTCTATTATTAAAAGTATTAAATAAGAACCTTATTTTTGTTTTTTTACCCTTAGTAGAAATGTTAATTCAAAAAATATCTTGCCCTTATTCCCTTAGTTGTTTTCAGGTTTCATATTATAAGTTTATTCAATTTTCAATTCTTATATTACAAAGTTTACCGGAAAATAGAACAGGGGAGAGGCAGGTATCTTTTGCAGTTGGTAGTAAGTAGTAGGTAGTCGGTAGGAAATAAGAAGTAAGAAGTAAGAAGTAAGGATTAGGTCTATTGTCTATTAATAAAAGTATTAAATAAGAACCTTATTTTTGTTTTTTTACCCTTAGTAGAAATGTTAATTCAAAAAATATCTTGCCCTTATTCCCTTAGTTGTTTTCAGGTTTCATATTATAAGTTTATTCAATTTTCAATTCTTATATTACAAAGTTTCCCGGAAAATAGAACAGGGGAGAGGCAGGTATCTTTTGCAGTTGGTAGTAAGTAGTAGGTAGTCGGTAAGAAGTAAGAAGTAAGAAGTAAGAAGTAAAAAGTAAGAAGTAAGGATTAGGTCTGTTTTCTATTAATAAAAGTATTAAATAAGAACCTTATTTTTGTTTTTTTACCCTTAGTAGAAATGTTAATTCAAAAAATATCTTGCCCTTATTCCCTTAGTTGTTTTCCGGTTTCATATTATAAGTTTATTCAATTTTCAATTCTCTTTTTTACAAAGCCTCCATGGAAGAGAGGGCAGGAGGAAAGGTCGGTATTCCAATACAGTAAGTAGAATTAGAAACAAACGTAAAAATTAAAATAAGGAAGTTAAAGAGAAAAGGTAAATATTTATAATTAAAGGAAAAGGATTAAAAGTTTATATTCGTTTTTTGTTTTCATAAATTGATAGTAAAGTTTTTCATTTCAGTGTTGTAATAATTATTAATCGGTTTTTTATTAATAATACAAATCTCATGAAAGAATCCATTTTACATTATGTATGGCAAAATAAACTTTTTACGGCACATGATATTCACACAACAGATGGTGAGTCAATAGAAGTTGTAGATGTTGGCAGAAACAATACCGATGCAGGACCCGATTTTTTTAATGCAAAAATAAGAATTGCAGACACTCTTTGGGCTGGCAATGTTGAAATTCATACCTGTTCATCCGACTGGTACAAACACAATCATCAATCTGATAAAGCCTATGACAGTGTAATTTTACATGTTGTATTGCATGCGGATGCTAAAGTCTTTCGTGAAGACGGAGATAAAATACCACAGCTTGAACTGATTTATCCTCATCAAATTGATGTCAATTACGAACAGTTATTTAGTCAACAAAAATGGATTCCCTGTTCCGACAAAATTAAACTTGTTCCTCCTGTATTTGTAAAGAGTTGGCAAAGTGCATTGTTAACGGAACGGTTGGAACAAAAAATGAATTCCATTGAACAATTGTTAGTGGAGAATAATCAACATTGGGAAGAAGCTTTTTATATAACACTTGCCCGGAGCTTTGGTTTCGGAACAAATAGTCAGGCTTTTGAAAGTCTGGCAAAATCAATTTCAATTTCAATCTTAGGGAAACATAAAGATAATCTGATACAACTGGAGGCTTTATTGTTCGGACAATCAGGATTACTGAATGAGAATTATCAGGATGATTATTCAGTCCGGTTAAAAAAAGAATACAATTTCCTGAAAATAAAATATGGAATCTCTCCGATTGATGGATCACAATGGAAACTCTTGCGATTACGTCCGGATAACTTTCCATATATAAGAATAGCTCAGTTTGCTTCCTTGATTCATAGTTCCAGTAAATTATTTTCTAAGATAGTTGAAAATCCCGATTTAAACAGATTCCGTGAATTATTTGATTGCGAACCTTCAACATATTGGAATTCAAGATATCTGTTCGCAAACAAAAGTAAATTGAAAGTCAAGAGTTTAGGTGCAGGATCAATAAATGGTATTTTAATCAATACAGTAGTCCCGTTTTTATTTTGTTATGCCACTCATAAAAATAATGATCAATTGAAAGACAGGGCAATACAGATTCTTGAAGAAATACCGGCAGAGTATAATTCAATAATAAACGGCTGGCATAAACTTGATTTAAAAACTGAAACTGCCTATGATTCGCAGGCCTTGATACAATTGAAAAAACAATATTGTGATAAGAAAAACTGTCTGCGTTGCAGGATTGGTCATAAAGTATTGACGCTATAAAGAAAAGAATTGATTTCAAAAGTAAAAATGAATAAAAAAACTAAGATATTAAGTGCCCTGATAATATTTGCCATCATGTTGCTGGTTTATGCGTGTGCCAATAAAGCTCAGGGACCGACAGGCGGACCAAAAGATAAAACTCCTCCAAGTGTTTTGAAATCATTTCCTGCAAATGGTTCTCTTAACTACAAAAAGAAACTGGTAGAAATTGATTTTGATAAAATAGTAACCGTTGAAAAACCAAATGATAATGTGGTTGTTTCACCACCTCAACAAAAACCACCTGATATAAAATCGTTGGGAAAACGTGTAGAGGTTACTTTCAATGAAAAATTACAGGATAACACAACCTACTCAATCAATTTTGGAAATGCAATTCAAGATGTAAATGAGAAGAATATAATTAAAAATTACCTTTTTTCATTTTCAACCGGGAGCGAAATAGATACATTGAAAATATCCGGAACTGTTGTAAATGCCGAAGATTTAAATCCAATAGCAGGAATTATTGTTGGTATTTATAAGGAGACTTCCGATTCTGTGTTCTCATTAAAACCTTTTATGCGAATCGGAAAAACGGATGAAAATGGTCATTTCTCAATTGATAACATTAAAAAGGGCAAATATAAAGTGTTTGCTTTAGGTGATTCCAATCACGATTACATGCATCAGCCGGGAGAAGGACTTGCATTGTATGATTCACTCGTTGTTCCTACATCGGTAAGAGAAGAGATGAAAGATACTGTTTGGGCAGATTCAACCGAAGTTGATAGTATCCGGACGTATATGGGAACCCGCTTTTTACCTGATAGTTTGACTCTCCGGTATTTTAAAGAAAATAAAAAACGTCAGTATTTTGTTAAGTATGAACGAAAGGATCCATTTGTCTTCACCCTGTTTTTCAATTCAACACAAGCTATATTGCCTAAACTTAGGCCATTAAATTTTAATTGGGATGATAAGTATTTGTTACAGAAAACTGCAGGGTTGGATAGTTTGACTTACTGGATAACCGATTCGTTAGTCTGGAAGAAAGATACATTAAAGTTCGCAATGACTTATCTGAAAACCGACTCCCTTTTTCAACTAAAACCAATTACAGATACCATCAATGTATCAATGCATAAAGCACGGGTAAACGTACACGCGAGAGCTTCCAAAAGAATTACACCCTTGAAAATACCTCCTTTGAAGTTCATGAATAATATTGCTTCGACATTCGAAATTTATAATCCTATTCTACTTACTTTTGAAGCACCTTTGGCAAATATTGATTTATCAAAAATTAAATTATATCAAAAAGTAGATACTGTATTTAAACAAATTCCATTCAAATGGCACCAGACAGATTCAACAAAAATGTCCTATGGTATCGAACATAAATGGATAGCTGAAACTTCTTACGAAATCCGGATTGATTCAGCAGCCTTTACAAGTATATATCAAAAAATAAGTGGCAAATTAAAGTCGGAATTTAAAATTCGTTCTTTGGATGAATACTCCAGTGTGAAGTTGCTTTTAGCTGTATTTAATCCAAAAGCAATACTTCAGATCCTTGATTCGAAAGATGAAGTACTTTCTACAAAACCGGCATCTGATAAAGGAACTGTTTTTGAATATCTTAAACCCGGAGATTATTACATGCGAATGTTCATCGATGATAATGGCAATGGAATTTGGGATCCGGGGAATCTTGCTAAAAGAAGACAACCGGAACAGGTATATTATTATCCAAAAAAAATGTCATTAATGGCGAATTGGGAATTTGAAGAAACATGGGATTATACCCAGGTTCCTCTCCTAAAACAAAAACCGTTGGAACTTATAAAGGAATCGATTAAGAAACTTAAAACGAACGAATAATTTTTAAATCCAACCCATTTCTTGAGCAAATTCAGATATATCTATCTTGAATTTGCTCTTTTTTATTTCCGGATTATTTAGTTTGTGTATTCAGATCTACTTTACCGGATTAAAAAATAACTCCATATGAATATTTTACTATTTATTCATTTACAATTTACATTTTCAGACTTCCTGACATCATGATATAAATCAATATGTTACTATGTCAATATTGCAAACTTGACTGTTGCGCAAATAGTTAATTTGTCATATTTTAAAAGCCATTTTTTGATATATAGAAGGATTAAATAAAGTTAGTTGTGTAATAGAAATAAAAAACTATTACTAAATTTTCAAGTAGTCTGGAAGTCTGAATTCACCTTATTATCAAAACCTTATTTTTGTTTTTGCACCCTACTATATAACTTGTCGTAATGAGCTATTATTCAATGGATAACAAATTGTTTTATTAGACCTTAATAATCTGTGTAAATCAGTGTAATCTGTGGACAATCTATTGTAATTTCTTTCTTAATTTTCTTACTTTAATTATTATCTGTGTAAATTTATTATTCAGTGGATAAGAGATTTCATTTTTCAGCCCTTCACAGTTATCTATCTTGTTGTTCGATCTCTGATCGTGGGGGACTTAGTAGAAAAGCAAACACCCCAAAAGCCCACCCTTATTCGCTTATTTTATTAACAGATCTACTCTCATATTAGAAATAAAAAAATGCAATTAAATTCGCAAGAATCAGGAAGTCTGAATTTAATACCAGCTTGTTACATGGTTGAGATAAGTTTCAGAAATAGGGCTTTAAGTTCTGTTTTTGGTTTAAATTCTTAAAATGTGTAAGGTTTTTATCTGTAGTGTTCTTTATTATTTTGTTTTTGTGTCCTTCCAAAATACATGGAATGAAACACAGTAGCTTTAATTCAAACCGTGCTCCCGTTCATGGCTTTTATGGGCTTTGCAGGGAGTATGAAATGAATGAAATGCAATAAATTTAAAAATACTTCAGGATTCTGACATAAAAGATTGAATCCTGATTTGTATTTTAAAAAATTAGACTTACATTTGCACTCCGAAACATAAATGTGTTTTGTGAACGCGGCAGTAGCTCAGTTGGTAGAGCATCAGCTTCCCAAGCTGAGGGTCACGAGTTCGAGTCTCGCTTGCCGCTCTAAGAAATCAATTAATTACAGTTAATGTAGTTAGTTGGTTTTTTCTTTTTAATACTGATTCAGATAGGTTCTGCAAGCATTATGTAAACTAAGCTGTAAACCACAATTTACACATGAATGCTTCAATTTCAGTAGTTTGTTACAGGTCAAAGACACTATCTAACGGTGAAAACCCGTTAATGCTCCAAAAACGATTCAACTACTTTACAAAGTAAAAAGAAATAAACAACTAATATTAAAACAATTGTAGAGTTTTACAAATACTTAATTGTTCACTTTTAAATAGAAGATAAGCGCGCGAATCGACTTATTTACAAAATCAAATGACATTCACCTAAAATATCGGGAAATTCAACCGATTATATAACCATGATTCGAACTAAAATAATATTTTAATAAGCCTGAATATCAATAGTTATGAGCCTGATGATTTAGTTCAATCAGGCTCTGTATTTTTTGAATGAAAAGTCGATAAAATTCTTGCAAATAAATAATCTTTAATTATATTTGCAATTCATTGTAAAGGATTAGCCTATTGGCTTCTTCTGTCAAATATTCGTCAATTGTAACGTCAATTGTAACGACAATTGCATTATGTAAGGCGGATAATCTTACTAAAAGCAAATCACCTGGTGTGGTAACTTTATATAATTTACAGTCTTGACCTCAAGTGCAACTATTTGATATAAACGGTAAATTACTCTATTAAAGTATCGCTACATCTGAAACAATAAAATTTTTCCTGCCTTCCTGGGTCTTTACATTGTGAAAGTTGGCAATACAACAAAGAAAGTATATGTTTATTTCCTTAATACTACAATCTAATTTAAGAGATATAAGAACATATTAAATTATTGTCAAATGAAAAAAATTACTCTGTTTTTATTCACTTTATGCTTTACGTTATCTGCATGGGCAACGGTTTTTACTGTTAACGGTGTTACTTATACTATTACAGATGCTACCAATAATTTTGTCACTATTGGAAATGGCAATTCAGCAGCTATTAGTACTTCTTCAAATGGTGTATTTACAATTCCTTCTTCGGTTTCTTATAACAGTGTAACATATTCTGTTACTACTATTGGAAATTATGCTTTTTATAATTGTACCGGCGTAACTTCTGTTACCATTCCGGGTTCGGTTAGTGATATTGGATATGGCGCTTTTTATTATTGTTCCGGTTTAAAATCTGTTTCCATGTCCAATTCTGTTCTTTTAATTGAAGATTATGCTTTTAGCAATTGTTCCGATTTGGGTTCCATCACTATCCCAAATTCAGTTATTTCAATTGGACAATATGCTTTTGATTATTGTAGCGCTTTGACGTCCGTTACCTTTGACAGTCAAAGTTCTGTTAATTCAATTGGAAATTATGCCTTTGAGTATTGTACCGGTTTGACTTCCTTTACCATTCCCGATTTAGTTACTTCCATCAGTCTCGGTACTTTTGCCGGAGATACCAGGTTAACTTCGGTTACGATCCCGGGTTCTGTAACTTCTATCGGAATTTATGCTTTTTCCGCATGTTCCAACTTAAATTCGGTTACTATCCCAGGTTCGGTAACTTCCATTGGAAGCAGTGCTTTCAACTATTGTACCGGCTTAACTTCCATCTATGCCAATAATGCAGATCCTTCATTGATTACTTTAGGAAGCACTGTATTCTCTTCTGTTCCTACTTCTACTTGTATATTATATGTTCCGACAGGTTCTAAATCACTTTATGCAGCAGCTGATCAGTGGAAAGATTTTACTCAGATAGTAGAAAAGACAACTACTGCTTCACCAACTATAACCAATGCTATCCTAAATGTGTATCCCAACCCGATGACAGAATCTTTCCAAATCAGCGGTTTTGATGGTACAGCTTTGATTACACTAAGAGATTTAAACGGTAAAACATTACTGGCTAAACAAATTAACAGTAGTGAAAAATTCAATATAAATTCTTTTTCTAAAGGTATTTATATGATAGAAATTAAAACAAATGAAGGATCAATTTTAAAGAAGATAGTTAAGAACTAATTTTATTCTTATTTCAAAAGTAAAAGCTAATTAGATTAATTTCTAAGTAGTTTTTTTGTTTAAAATTTATATTAAATAAATTTTCAGGTTATTGCTTCATTTAAACCACACAACATCCGGCTCTTTTGTCCATAATTCATTCTTACTATGGAGGGAGTTGAGAAGGGTTAGGAGGGGTTTACCTTTCTAAACACCCTCTGAACCCCCTTTAAAGTCCTTCCTATTCCCCTTTATACCTAAAATGAAAGCCGGACAATGTCCGTTGGAATGGAATTTAAAAGAAAGTGCACAAACAATGAGAATAAGATCAAAATACCTTCCATCCTATAATAGAATTAATTCAGGGTTTATGAATCATTGTCGTTATACAACAGGTTTATTCAATCAGAAAATATAGCTAAATTACATCGAAACAGATATATAAAAAAGACAGAATAATAATTGAGAAATAAAATACAACATTTTTTAAATAAATAATAATTTTTTATTAGCATTTGTAAAATAATTAATGCTTTTGCACTTCAAAGAATTACTTTAACAATTGTATCGACAATTGCAAAATCTATTATCAAAAAGTGTTCGCTTTTATTCCTATTCATGAAACTTCGATACTTTCATAATACAAGGGGATAAAGTTCGTAAATACCTGTGCCAAACAGCGTGGACTTTAAGTTTAAAACTTAGAATCTATGGAAATAGAAATCATTCAAAATAAAATTTATGAAATCAGAAATCAGCGCGTTATGCTTGATTTTGATTTGGCAGAGCTTTAGGATACCGAAACAAAGTGTCTTAAAGAAGCTATACGTCAGAATATTGAACGATTTGAAGGAACTGATTTTATTTTAAAACTTTCAGGAGATGAAGTTGCAGAACTTTCAGGGACGCAAATTGCGACCTTGAATAAAGGGATAGGTTTAAATGTGATTTTACAATTTCAGCTTATTGATTTACAGCATAAATCGTATCTACAATTGCAATCCTTATGATTAGAAATGGTGTATTTTTATCAACTTCAACTACCTTACAATGGAACTACAATACGTTCAAAATAAAATATATCTGATTCGTGGACTTAGAGTTATGATTGATCGCGATTTGGCAGAAATGTATGGAGTGGAAACCCGTACGTTGAATCAGGCAGTTTCAAAGGAATTTTGAAAGATTCCCTGATGATTTTATGTTCAAGTTGACAGACCTGGAATTTCAGGATTGGAAATCACAGATTGTGATATCCAATTCCAACAATATGGGTTTAAGAAAAAGACCTAACGCTTTTACCGAACTTGGTGTAGCAATGCTTAGCAGCGTGCTAAATTCAAAAACTGCTATTCAAATAAATATGAGTATCATGCGCGCATTTGTGACTATCCGACAATCACTTATAAGTAAACCTGTTGGAAGTATAACTGAACTTCAAACCGAAATGAAAGAATTAAAAGCATATCTCGATGAAGTATTTACCGACTACAATGACATAAACGAAGATTCTCGAATGCAAATAGAACTGATTAATCAAACTTTAGCGGAATTGCAAGCTGACAAAAGAATAGTGGATAAATTCAGAATGGAAATCGTATTTTAAAACAGAATAAATTCCATAATCACAGCTATTATTTAATAATTATCTCTATTTTTGCAACTGATACATCAAAATCTAAGCAGAATGAATTTACCCAGATACGAGTTAAAAGCCGAAAAATCATTAATAATATTTGAATTTATTAGTGACGGCATAAAGGGACAAATTCCAAAAATTATTAAATTTGATGAAACAACACTAAAGGACGTTTATAATCTTGCTTTTGGATATAAAGATTCAGAAACAGGTGAGATCGATGATAAAGTAGTTTCAAACAACGGAGATAGTGAACAGGTATTGGCTACAGTGGTTGCAGCAGTGTATGCTTTTACTGATAAATACAAAGATGTGTGGGTGTATGCTACTGGAAGTAATGTGGCACGTACACGTTTGTACCAGATGGGTATTAGTAAATATTTAAATGAAATTAAGCACGATTTTAATGTATTTGGATTATTAGATGGAGAGTGGCATAAATATCAACTAAACACAAATTATACAGCATTTTTAGTAAAACGAAAAGAAAAACTTTCAAAACATACAACATTATGACTACAACAATAAAAAAACTAAACTCAAACAATATACCTATTGTTAGGATAGATAATAAATTAGAATCACTAAAAAATAAACCAATTTTTCAACAAAAGGTTAACAAGGCAAACGAAGTACTGCGAACAGTAGGACTACCAAAAAAATGAATTTTTGATTTCTCTCACGCTGTAGCGACAATTGCATTACATATTATCAAAAGCGTTAGCTTTTATTCCCGTGCCTGAAACTTCGATACTTTTTTGAACTGGAAGAAATAAATTAGTAAACGCCTGTACCAAATTGTGTTGTGAAATATTAATCTTATAATCTATGGAATTAATACTCATTCAAAGTAAAATATATACTATCAGAAATCAAAAAGTTATGCTCGATTTTGATTTGGCAGAACTTTATAGAGTTGAAACCAAAAATCTGAATTTAAGTGTAAAATGTAACATAAAGCGTTTCCCTATCGATTTTATGTTTCAGCTTAACTCTGAAGAGTATCTGTTTTGAGGTTGCAAATTGAAACCTCAAAACAAGGTGGTCGGCGTTATTTACCTTATGGCATTTACAGAACAAGGAGTTGCAATGCTATAAGGATTACTGAACAGTGATATTGCCATAGAAATGAATATAGCTATTAGGCGTACATTTTCAGCAATGCGTCAATTAATTATTCAATATCCCTATAACAAAACTGTCGAATTACAAACCGAAATGAAGGTATTAAAAACCTATCTTGATGAAGTATTTACCGACTACAATGACATAAACGAGGATACCCGAATGCAAATAGAACTAATTAATCAAACTTTAGCGGAATTGCAGGCTGACAAAAGAATAGTGAATAAACCCCGAAAGAAAATCGGATTTATTACTAAAGAATAATTATTAAATATTCCTTGTAAATGGATATGTTATTTATACGTTTTCACTTCATAGAATTACATCGTAGAACTAAAAATTATGTGGAAAGATTTCTTCTATTTTTCCAAAAGTCAACGAACAGGCATTGTTGTCCTGATTGTCCTGATTGTGCTTGCAATTGCTGTAAATTATTCGTTGAAATATTTCTTCCCGGTCAAAGAAATGGACGGGAAGGCTTTTTTGACTGAAGTGGAAGCATTTAAGAAATCACTTGTTTCACGCGACAGTATCCTGAAAGAAAAACATAAGCAGGAATACGAAGCGCGTTTCAGAAAATATCCACATTTTCCACCTTACAAAAAAAATATTCCCTACACGCTTTTTACATTCGATCCGAATTCAGTTGATTCTACGGCCTTTGTCAACTTGGGTCTAAAGCCCTTTATGGCATCCAATATCCTCAAGTACAGAAAGAAAGGAGGGTGGTTTAAAACTTCTGAAGACTTTGGTAAAATGTATGGCATTTCTCCTGAAAAATTGAAAGAATTGAAACCTTATATCTCTATTCAGGAAAAAAAGCTGACGAAAGGGGATTCATTGTATTTAATAAGAAAAGAACAAAAAAAGAATCTGATAGTTGAACTCAATTCCGCCGATACAACTTTATTGATGCAGGTAACAGGTATTGGCAGAGGCTATGCGAAAGGAATTGTTCGCTTCAGGCAACAAACAGGCGGATTTGTGTCGGTGGATCAGTTAAGTGAAATCTACGGTATGCGGCAGGAAAATCTGGATCGGATACGTCCGTTTTGTAAAGTAAATCAAGAATTAGTAAAAAAAATTAAAGTCAATATTGCCACAGTACAACGATTGAAGGGACATCCTTATCTGAGTTTTTATCAGTCAAGAGCAATATATGAATTAAGACGGAAGAAAGGTAAATTGAAAAATATCAACGATTTGAAAGTGTTAAGTGAGTTTACTCCCGAAAGTCTTGCTAAAATAGAACCTTATCTGAGTTTCGAATAAATCATAATCCGGGAATAACCCCTGTAATTGAAGTGTTTTACAAAATTAAAATTTATAAATTCACAAACAATATGGCATTAAATTTGATCATCATTCACGTATAAAAAAAAAGTGTGTCCTATCTGTTTAATCGAATTATTTAAATTTTAAAAACAATGAAATCACATCCAACCTATTTACTGCTTATTATGTTACTGCCTTTTTTTATGGCATGTGACAATAATTATGATGGTTATTATAATGGTTATCCAATCAATAATTCTCGTGTTGATATAGCAACTGTACAAAATCCGGCTTCAACTTCTAAGTTTTCATTTTTATTGGATAATAATCAACTGATGCAAATCACGCAGACAGATGTTTCATCATTTATTCCGAAAGATGGTCAACGTATTATAGCAAATTTCACCGTGTTAACACAAACGAAAGTTGATAGTGTGTATAATACAACAGTAAGACTGAATGATGCATCGACTGTTTTGACTAAAGGCATTTTCAAGATCACACCTGCTACCCAGGATAGTATCGGAAACGATTCAATTACTGTAAGAGATATGTGGATTGGAAATGATTTTCTGAATATAGAATTTGCCTATTTAGGAAATAACAAAACTCACTACATTAACCTTGTTTCAGATGCTTCAAAGGTTTATACTGATGGAAAAACACATTTGGAATTCCGGCATAATGGCAATGGAGATGCTCCGACTTATTATTTAAATGGAATCGTCTCATTCAATTTAAAATCACTTCAAACCGGAGTAACCGGTACTGTATTAAATCTGGTAATCCATGTGAAAGTTCCTTATCAGACAGCTGAAAAAATGTACAATATTCCGTATTATTTTGGACCGACAACAAACTTATATGGAGCTCCGGAGTTTATGAGCTTAATGCAGAAAGTTCAACCTATCCATTAATTATCCATTTTTAAATGAAAGAAAATCCGGATTCATTTTGAGTCCGGATTTTTTATTCATAATAGTTATATTTTGAAGATCGCAAATACTCATGATAAAAATGAAAATGGCTATCGGCTTTTGCACCCAATATGTCCTTTTTTACTTTATTGTTTTGTGATTATCCGTAAAAGCCCCATAGCTTCAACTAATATATTCCGGTACTCTGTACCTAATGTTTATTAGATTTTCCTGGTCTACAAATAGGATTATACTTCGTATCTAATGAAAGGATCTGCAACTTACTAATAATCAATTATATTAAATTCATTCTTTCAAATCTTGTATTAAAAACCTTTCCGATAAACCGGAATGTACCATATTTTTATCCTTTTTTTCGCTACTATATAACTCTTTGCAAAGTGTTGCTAATCAGGGATTAGCAAATAGCCTTTTTCAGCCCTTCACAGTTATCTGTCTTGATGTTCGATCCCTGATCGTGGGGGACTTATTAGAAAACCTAAAACCCCACGAATCTGCCCTTATTTCCCTTATTAATCTATAATCGATTCTTTAGTTCTACTTTACCAGATTAAAAATTAACCACAATAGGTCATAATAGAAAGACTACATTTTCTAATTTTGTATGGATTAAATTCTTAAAATACCGTTAAGTATTTATCTATTGTGT
>Ga0302268_1000681_pt1 | contig 21104 bp, 14 predicted proteins | sample III_Bog_E2_1_FD_194554 | JGI IMG/M metagenome (GOLD analysis project Ga0302268, IMG submission 194554) | Peat permafrost microbial communities from Stordalen Mire near Abisko, Sweden - III_Bog_E2_1 | ecosystem: Environmental > Terrestrial > Soil > Wetlands > Peat | place: Sweden: Abisko... | reverse complement strand
AAAAACACATAGAAGTAGATTAAATTTCAATTTTTATAGGCTTTTATAGTTAACTGAAAATCAGAAATTAATAAATTTTCATTAATGCGAAAGCAAGTCAACCTATTTTAAACGTTATAGTCCTGAGTTCGATTAAGAACATCAGAAACCATTCCTACATGCTGACATTATTTACTTTACAACTTGTCATAAAGAATAAATGACATCATTACGCCAGGTAGCTTTATTATTATATCCGAAAAGCCAATTTTTATTTTCCAAAACCAAGTCACGTACAAAATTTACAGCATCGTTTATTTGTGTGTTGTCATTTCTGATTTGCACAGTTGCAATCGATTGCAAAAAATACAAATCATTCATTCATACAAATGTTTCCAGTTGGAATATTATATGCTATTTTTGTGGAATAAAGTTTATGAATATTCTCTTTAAAACTATGTTTTAAATGAATACATTTTTAAAATACTTTTTCGTTTTTGCTCCCATGATGACAAATGCTCAATCATTCAATTTCAAACTTCAGAAAGAGAAGTATGAAAATATTCCTTTTGGTGAAATAAAACCGGAAGGTTGGATAAAAACTCAAATGCAAAATGATCTTGATGGATTTGTAGGTCACCTGGATGCCATTGTTCCAGACTTAATGAATGATCCGATTTATTATGAACGTCTGCACAAACACAGTAAATTGAAAGATCTGGGAAATTTAAAAGAAGGGGATGCTGAGGGTGAAGAACAATATAAATGGTGGAATTCTGAAACTCAATCAAATTGGCATGATGCTCTTATAAGAAATGTTCTTTTATTGGATGATCCTTCCGGAAAAATGAAAGTGAAAGAATATATTGACAAAATTCTTTCTTCACAGGATAAAGATGATGGTTATATGGGAATTTATGATCGTGACTTACGGTATAAATTCAAATCCGAAAACGGTGAATTGTGGTCAAAGACAACTTTATACAGAGGACTATTGGCATATTATAAATTTACAAAAGATGAAAATGTATTAAAAGCATTGATTCGCGCAGTTGATAATGTGATGGAGAATTATCCGGCATATGCTTCAGAGCCATTTTATGCAGGCAAAAAATTTTCTGGTGGTGTAGCTCATGGGTTGACATTTACTGATATTTGTGATAAACTGTATCAGATAACGAAAGAGGATAAATACAGACAGTATGCCTTGTTTTTATATAAAAATTATTGTGACAATTTTTCTTCAGAGAAAGATATTCAGTTAACGAACATATTAGATTCCTCTTACAGATTGCAATCCCATGGTGTACATACATTCGAGCATTTACGTCCTTTGATAGTTGCAGCTTTTAGCAGTAATGATCCTGTATTACAAAAAGCATTGAGTATTTATCTGAAAAGAATTGATAAAGTAACTACACTATCGGGTGCACCCATTGGTGATGAGTGGATTGGTGGCAGAATGGCAGATGAAACCAATACAGGTTATGAATATTGTTCCATTCATGAACTCACCGACAGTTATTGTGTATTATTACAGAAAGAAGGATTGAACAGCATTGCCGATAAAATAGAAAATACGTTATATAATGCAGCACAAGGTGCCAGGAATCCGGATCATTCTTGCATTGCTTATTTGAAAACCGATAATTCCTACGAAATGCAAGGGACAAAAAACGGGTTGAAGGAACTGGACAGAAAGCAAACACGTTATAAATATTCCCCTGCCCATCAGGATGTAGCGGTGTGTTGCAGCCCCAATGCAGGAAGAATAACTCCTTATTTTGTTCAGAATATGTGGATGAAAGAAGGAGAGAATACATTAGTGGCTACTCTTTTAGGACCCTGTGTATTAAAAACAGAGTTGAATAATATTCCTGTTCAGATTCGTGAGTTAACAGGTTATCCCTATAAAAACGAATTTGAGTTCCGGATTACTGTTGAAAAACGATCTGATTTTATACTTAAAATCAGAAAGCCGTCCTGGGTAAAAACATTTACTTGTAATTTTCGTTACACATTACAAAACGGATATATTGTCATTAACAAAACCGTTGAAAACAATGAAAATGTCCACTTGAAATTTGAAGCCGATATTGAAGTTCATAAAGATAAAAGGGATGTGTATTTCAGTTATGGTGCTTTGTTGTACGCATATCCTATACCGGACAAAGAGATAAAAGGAAGAGCCTACTCTCCTACCCTGTCCGATTATTTCTACGCTTCTGTAGAGAAAAAGGAATTTTCGGTCTTAAAGAATCAAAAACCTACCTATAAGGATGGAGAAATCAGGGTTCTTGTAATGAACAGCGAAACGCATCAAAAAGAAAAAATCAAATTAATTCCGTTTGGAAAAACAATCCTACGCCAGGTAACATTCAAAAACTAAAACAGATTAGTCATGCTTAAAAAAACATTTTTTATCTTTCTTACATTGATGACATTGACTCTCAATGCTCAAATTGAACGTGTGGAACCTGCTTTTTGGTGGGTAGGAATGAAAAACCCCCAATTGCAGTTATTGGTGCATGGGACCGAAATTTGCAACATGCAAGTCACCATTCAATATCCTGGAATAAAGATAGTAAAGGTAAACAGAGCCTGTAGTCCGAATTACCTATTCGTCACCCTTGATATAAATTCCAATACGGCAAAAGCAGGTAAGTTTGAAGTCCTTTTTAAACAACCCGGTAAAACCGATCTTTCATTCATGTACGAATTGAAAAACAGGAGAACGGATTCTTCAAACAGGCAGGGATTTACAAGCGCAGATGTGATCTACCTCTTAATGCCTGATAGGTTTGCTAACGGCGACACTACAAACGACAACATAGCTTCGCTACCCGATAAAGCAAACCGGTCCAATGAAAATGGTCGTCATGGAGGTGATATAAAAGGTATACAAGATCATCTGGATTATATCAAAGAACTTGGTGCCACAGCTATATGGTGTACTCCTGTTCAGGAAAACAACTACGAGAGAGCCAGCTATCATGGCTATGCTATCAGCGATTATTATAAAATGGATCCCCGGTTCGGCAGTATTGACGAATATATCGGTTTTGTTGCTGCTTCGCATCAAAAAGGGTTGAAGGTAATTATGGATATGGTTTCCAATCATTGTGGCATTTGGAACTGGTGGATGAACGATTTACCTTTTGAGGACTGGATACATCAATGGCCCACATATACGCAGAGCAATTTCAAATTCAATGTGATTAAGGATATTCATGCATCGAACATTGACAAGAAAAAGTTTTATGAAGGATGGTTCGATAAAACCATGCCTGATATGAACCAACAAAATCCATATTTCTGGACTTATTTTATTCAAAACTCCATTTGGTGGATTGAAAATGCAGATCTGAATGGTATTAGAATGGACACTTATCAGTTTAATGACAGAGATGCTATGGCTACCTGGGCAAAATCAATTACAGACGAATATCCTAATTTCAACATTGTAGGCGAAACCGGGCTATATAATTCAACGGATTTAGCCTTCTGGCAGAAGGATGCGTCCAACGTATTGAAATACAATTCACAATTACCAACCGTAATGGACTTTGTTCTACAAACTTCGCTTAGCAAATGCTTCAACGAACATGGCAACCCATGGGAAAACACAGGAATGAACCGTATTTATAACACCATCGCCGATGATTACTTATTTGCCAATATCAATAACATACTGATATTTGCCGAAAACCACGATACTCAACGGTTTAATCATCTGGTTAAAGGCGATATCAATAAATTTAAAATGGCCATGTCATTTCTAATGACTACCCGTGGGATACCTCAGATTTACTACGGTTCGGAAATTGGCATGACAGGAAATAAAGACAAAGGGGATGGAGATATACGACGTGATTTTCCGGGTGGTTGGCCCGGTGACTCCATTAATGCATTTACTGCTAACGGACGGACTTCAGTGGAAAATGAATATTTCAATTATTTGTCGAAACTGCTTAACTGGCGCAAAAATAAACCGGTCATTCATACCGGTCTTTTAACCCAATATGCACCGGAAAATGACACATATGTTTTCTTCCGATACAATGATAAAGAAACAATCATGGTAATTATCAACAATAATGAAACAGATCAAACACTTAAAACAGATCGTTTTGCCGAAAGTTTGAAAACGAATACCTCAGGAACAGATGTGATGACAGGTGTAAAATATGACCTGACTTCATCAATTATTTTGCCTAAAGAATCGACACTCATTTTAGAGCTAAAATAACGGTATTATTACGAAATAAGTAATTTATCCTTTTTATTGTTTTGTATCCTATTGTGGTTAGAAGTATTTGTAATTTTTATTTTAGTAAAGTAGAATCAGTCAAACTATAAACATACCAAAAGTTTAATGATATGAAATCAGGATGTTTAATCGCTTTTATCTTCGTATATTCTTTTACATTTGCACAAACTCTGCCAAAAGTATCTTCAGGAAGTATAAGACGAATTGAGAACTTTAAATCTCAGTTTATTGATTCAAGGAATGTAGATGTCTGGTTGCCTGAAGGATACAGCTCATCAAAGAAATATAACGTTGTATACATGCATGATGGTCAAATGCTTTTCGATAGTTTATTAACCTGGAATAAAAAAGAATGGAAAGTAGATGAAGTTTTTTCACAATTGATAAGAGACAAAAAAATAGAAGAATGCATTGTAGTTGGAATTTGGAATAATGGTGCAGAAAGAATTTCAGAGTATTTTCCGAATAAAATATTTGATCAACTGGAAGAAATAAACAGAAAAAAATTCTCTGCAAAGTACTGCAACGGAAAACAGGCGAATGGTGATAACTACCTTAAATTTGTAGTAAACGAACTCAAGCCTTATGTCGATAAAAACTTTTCGACAAAAGGAGATCAGGAACACACATTTATGATTGGTTCGAGCATGGGAGGTTTGATTTCCATATATGCAATATCTGAATATCCGAAAGTATTCGGAGGTGTTGCCTGTATGTCAACAGCATGGTTAAGTTTTGTTGAACCAAATTATGAAATTCCTGCAGCTGTTTTTGAGTATTTGAAAAAAAATCTTCCTTCACCTTTTGACCATAAAATATATTTTGATTACGGTACCGGCGAAAGCGATAAAAACTATGAAATGACACAATCTTTTATTGATTTAATTGCGAAAGGTAAAGGCTTTGGAGACACAAATTACATGTCAAAAGTTTACGCTAAAGATGAACATAATGAAGTCGCCTGGAGTAACCGTCTGAATTTTCCGGCTGAGTTTTTAATGCCTAAAGTAAAACCACAAATACCGGTATCAGGTAAAATTGATTTGTTTGAAAGTTTCCCATCAAAATACATTTCGGAAAGAGACGTAGAAGTCTGGTTGCCCGAAGGCTACAATTCCAGAAAGAAATATGCCGTTTTGTATATGCACGATGGTCAAATGTTGTTCGATGCCAGCACAACATGGAATCATCAGAGTTGGGGTGTGGATGATGTAGCAGGCAAATTATTAAAAGAAGGTATATTACAGGACTTTATTGTAGTTGGTATTAGTAATAGTGGGAAAACGCGTCATGTCGATTATTTTCCTCAAAAGCCATTCGAATTGTTGACACAGGCACAAAAGGACTTTGTAAGTGAAAAACTAAGTGAACCGGGTAAAGCTATCATTCCATTTAAACCCAATTCGGACAATTACCTGAAGTTTATAGTGACTGAATTGAAACCGTTTATCGATAAGAAATATTCAGTTTATAAAGATAAAGTTCATACTTTCATTGCAGGAAGCAGCATGGGTGGTTTAATTTCTATTTACGCCATTTGCGAATATCCGGACATCTTCGGAGGAGCAGCATGCCTTTCAACACATTGGCCCGGAATTTTCACTGTCGAAAATAACCCTGTACCTGAAGCTTTTGTAACTTACCTGAGGACGCACTTGCCAAACCCTAAAAACCACAAAATTTATTTTGATTACGGCGACAAAACGTTGGATGCAATGTACCCACCTTTACAAAAGAAGGTAGATGAAGTAATGAAAGACAAAGGATTCAGTGCTAAGAACTGGATGACAAAGTATTTTCCGGGTGACGATCACAGCGAAAAATCATGGAACAGACGTTTAAACATTCCACTTGAGTTTCTGCTGAAAAAGAGGAATAATAAATCTGAATTCAATTTATGAATTCGAAGTTTTGTATCATAAAAAGAGATAGTTTCAAAATGAAGCCATCTCTTTTCTTTTTATATAAAGTGTATTTTAATATGGAATATGACTCATTAATTTCATTCTACTTACTTCTTACTACCTACTAACCTACTAACCTACTAACCTACTATAAACTATAAACTATAAACTATAAACTATAAACTATAAACTATAAACTATAAACTATAAACTATAAACTATAAACTATAAACTATAAACTATAAACTATAAACTATAAACTTCCAGCTTCTTTACGCTTCACCTCCGCCGAAACCCATTGGCACCGGTGGTATAAAACCATTATCAGTAATTTTAATCTTTCCGTTTTGTTGTTCAAACTTGGCAATATTTTCCTGTAAAGCGAATAACAAACGCTTGGTATGTTCAGGGGTTAAAATGATGCGCGATTTTACATTTGCCTTTGGTGTGCCTGGCATGATACGGATAAAATCGACAACAAATTCCGAATTTGAATGCGAAATAATGGCCAGGTTTGAATAGATGCCTTCAGCGATTTCAGGTGACAGTTCAATGTTTAATTGATTTTCTTGGTTTTCCATTTTATAAGGATTGATTTAAAATTTAATTTTCCCATGTTGCATTTATTTTTAACGAATACAAAGATAACGATTTTAATTTAAATTCGATTTGGTAAAATTCCGATTGATCCGTCAACTTCAGGATTATTTAACTCTCCAAATCCATACAAACAACTATACATTTGATTTCGATCTGCTTTATGACTTTGCCAATGACTTAATATCCTTTATTTCCAATATTTGCTTGGAGTATCCTTTTAACACACTATTTATCATAGCAAGTGCTACCTCACGCAATGTACTTACATGGTTGGGGAATAACAATCTTAATACCGGATAGAAACTACCGATTATTTTATAATATGATTTAATATTATGCTGTTCTTCTGTTGGTTTCATGAATCCGGGCCTGAAATTATAAACCTTTTTAAAGGGCAATTTTAACAGAGCATTTTCGGTTTTGCCTTTTACACGTGCCCACATGACACTCCCTTTTTCAGAACTATCTGTAAGGCTTCCGGAAATATAATCAAAAATCATATTGGAATTTAAATCCGATAACTTTTTCGCAAAATAAATGGTTGTATCGTAAGTAATATGGCTGTATTCAGGTTCTTTCATCCCTCTTGAGCTTATTCCTGCACAAAAGAAACAGGCATCGTAACCGGTTAACTTATCTGCAAATCCATCTAGATTTAAGAAATCAGGTACTATACATTCCTTTAATTTCGGATGTTTAAATGGAAATATCTTGCGGTTAACCATAAGTACTTCTTTTACATCAGGGTGATCAAGGCATTCTATCAGCACTCCCTCACCCACCATACCTGTAGCTCCTGTAATGATTACTTTGATTTCCATATAGTTGAATTTTATTTAATTTTTATGATAATACAAAGGTAAGTAGAATCTCATTAAAATCCGTTGTTGTAATGGCATGATTATTATAAAACTATGATTATTGTGCATTCATTGTTGTTAATCTAATCGCTTGAAATTGATTTTTGTAAATAACCAGGGTTCAATAATAGTTCTGGTTTTATAAAAATAACAGAATAAAACATGAAAACAATCAATGTCATATATCTGTATTTAGTTGAATTTTGTTGACATTGACATTGTTTTCAAATAACTTTGAGATTGCACTTCAGACTTGAATACGTGTGAATGATATAACTTTTTTCAAAAGTTGTGTAACATTTAGTGTTTTATGAGTCCTTACATTTGTATCGTATAAAAATTGATTTAGATTGATACTTAAACTAAAATAATAATCTGATGAAAACAATTAAAAGTATTTCAATAATTTTTCTTTTCATGTTGGCAATGTTTATATATCCAACAACTACTGAAGCACAAATCAGTGTAGGAATTGCGATAAGGGTAAGAAATGCCCCGCCACCCCTGCCTGAATATTATCAACCGGTTTGCCCTGAAGATGGCTATCTTTGGACGCCTGGCTATTGGGCATACAGCAATGATGATGGTGAATATTATTGGGTACCGGGTGAATGGGTAGAACCTCCTGAATATGGCGATTTATGGACCCCTTGTTACTGGGGCTATAGTGGCGGATATTATGGTTATCATGACGGATATTGGGGTCGTGAAGTAGGATACTATGGTGGAGTGAACTATGGATATGGATATGGTGGTTCAGGTTATTATGGCGGCCGTTGGAGTGGAAACCACTTCCGGTATAATACAGCTGTTATGAATGTTAATAGGAATATTGTGCATAATACATATGTTGACCGCTCCCACGTAACCAATCCAAGATCAGGAAATCGCCCCAGCTATAACGGGCCTGGCGGCTCCAGGGCAGTGCCTACAGCACATCAAAGAGTAGCCATGAGGGCAAATCATACACGGCCAACAGCAATTCAGTCATCACACAAGCAAGCAGCGAGTAAAAATCGTAGTCAATTTGCATCGGTGAATAAAGGTCATCCTGCAATAACTGCTGTAAACAGAACTGGAAAAAACGGGATGAAACCACAACAACAGGCTTCCCATCAAAAACAAGTTAGTCAACAACAAAACAAACAGCAACAAGCACGTCAACAACAGGCCAGGCAACATCAAGGGAAACAACAGCCAAATAAACAACAACAGGCTAATAGACAAAAACAACAGGTTAGCCAGCAAAGGCAACAAAAGGCAGGTCAACAAAGACAACAAGCTAGTCAACAAAGACAGCAACATGCAAGTCAACAAAAGCAACAGGCCAACCAACAAAGACAACAGCAGGCTGGGCAACAAAGACAGCAACAAGCCAGTCAACAAAGACAACAGGCCAGTCAACAAAGACATCAACAAGCTAACCAACAGAAACAGCAGGCTAGTCAACAAAGGCAGCAACAAGCCAGTCAACAGAGGCAACAGGCTAGTCAACAGAGACAACAGCAAGCAAGTCAACAAAGACAACAAGCAAATCAACAGGCTAGTCAACAAAGACAGCAACAGGCTAGTCAACAAAGACAGCAACAGGCCAGTCAACAAAGACAACAGCAACAGCAGCGTCAACAGGCACCTCAGCAGCGTCAACAGGCACCGCAACAGCGTCAACAGGCACCGCAACAACATCAACAGGCTCCTCAGCAACATCAACAGGCACCTCAGCGTCAAAAACAGGAGCGTTAACCAGTGAGTTAATTCTTCTTTTCAGATTAGTCTTATCTGATTCAACAACAAAGCAATTAAAAACGGTATTCAAACTCCCGTTTTTAATTGCTTTGTTGTTATTTAAATACAGAGTGATTACTTTATTGATTCCCCTTAATTAAAATTCATCTTATAAATAGGGATGCACGATTAATATGCTGACATCACAGTTTTCTTTCCATCCAGATTGTACAGGCAAAATGTACTGAATTCCCTTGCGCCTTTTCCAATTGAGTGAATCCGTTTCTTTCATACAACGAAACTGCTTTTCCCAGATCGGGAAAACTTTCAAGATATAAATACGTATAATTCATCTCTTTTGCACTCTCAATGCTTTTTTGCATCAACGTATTTCCGATTCCTTTTCCTCTTGAACCCTTTGAGAGATAGAATTTCACCAATTCGGCATATCCTTCCGGGAGTCCTTCAGTAGGATATATACCGCATCCTCCCAGAATTTCATTGTTTTCTTCTGCTATCCAGTACACCGATCCCGGTTTCCGGAATAATTCATATAATGCATCTGTAGTTGGGTCAGTGTACACAGTTCCGGGTATGTCTATGCCAAACTCTTCAAATACTTTTTTAATCAGACTTGAAAGTAATTCGTTGTCTCTTTTTTCTATTTTTCTGAAAACGATACCCATAGATAAAAGTTAAGATCTTTATTTTATTTGAAAAGTGTCTTCCTATCCATATTCTCATTTTTACCCGATAAAACATATAGAACCAAATGGATAACAATCAGAGATTACATAATTACAGGCATTTACTAATTGAAAATGAAAAAAATACAGTATGAGGTCATTAGCAGCCATTCATCTGTTACATGTAAGATTATTATACAACGAGTAAATTAATCTGACATAATAATTTGCAAGACTTTAATTTACTGTATATTCTGTCTTGGCTCTTTGTTCTTTGTTCTTGGTTCTTGGTTCTTGGCTCTTTGTTCTTTGTTCTTTGTTCTTGGCTCTTTGTTCTTTGTTCTTGGTTCTTTTCTCTTTGCTCTTTGTTCTTGGCTCTTTGCTCTTTGCTCTTTGCTCTTTGCTCTTTGTTCTTTGTTCTTGTCTCTATATATTTAACCAATTTCCCCTTTGTAACAGTTATTCTTTTATCGTCCATGAAATACAGTTTAATGCGCCGCCTCTGTTTATAATTGAATTCATTTTTATTTTTCGAATCCGATCCATATAACCGGGAAAATACTTCTTTATTTCTTGCTCCAAAGCTTCGTCATCCTGATCAATACCCAATGAAGGCAACAGAATGAAATCTTTTGTTTGTAAATAATTCAGATAGGCAAACTTAGCATTTATCTTTTCAGGATAATCTATATTTAAAAATTCATATTTCAGATGATTCTCTTTTAATGTACCCAGCAGGTTTTCTATAAACCCAACTTCGAAAAGGTCCTTACGTGTCTTATAATATCCTTGTAATAGGACAGTTTCATTGTCAATAAACCGGACCATACCATCGGCATGTCCGTACCTTTCACCACGGTCCCAGGGAATTAATACTATTTTCTCAACTTCAAACATATCTTTTAGTTTCTGCAACAATTGCTCTTTAGTATATTTGTATTTGTTTTCAAGCACAATTTTATCTGTCATAATAACACAATTGTCTGATTTCACAACATTACCACCATCAAGAATAATATCCGACCTGACAGTAGTCAGGTTAAGATCAGTGCAAATGCTTTCCGGGTCCGATTTTATATTTTCAAACTCTAACAGGTAGTCAGGATAAAATGTATACTGGATAAGTTTATGTTCATTAATCTGAACCGGCATATAATCTCTTGCCCAGATGTCTTTTGTACCGGACAAAAATCGACATTTTGCACCAAATAAACCGATTGTGCTGTAAATTTGTTTCGCAATCTCTGGAAACTGATCTTTTAGCTTTTCCGAAAAATAAATCGTGTTTGTTTCTTTATCTGTAATCATTTTGAATGACTCCTTCCTGTATTTTAAAAGTTTATAATAAAATGAAATCTATCTTCCTTTTGCTTTTTTGCGTGTATTATATGTAACTAAACTCCCTATATAACGATTTAAAGTAGGAGAAGTTGATAATTAATTTACACAAATTAGCCATTTGTAACATTAAACATGTATAATCCAAACATTATGAGTGAGATAAGCAGTTGCACATCTTATTCATTTTTTTATCATCCAAAGATAACAAACTCTTTATAGTATCCGGTTTTATACTGTTTTTTTTTGAGTACACTTGTCCCCATTTTTCATTAGGAGGGCTTCGCTTAGATCATAACATGAACAATCCGCTAACTGCAAATAACAAACTTTGACGTAAAAAGGAGCTATTTATTATTTTTTGTAACTGATATTGTTCCTATTATTTCAGAAAAATCAGATACCGTGATCTTCCCATTTGTTGGAATTAAGTTTTTCCAAACCCAGTTATAATATTCAATTACATTTTCAGCCTTTAAATGTGGTCTGTCTCCTGTAGTATGTCCATCTGCAACCACAGTAATGTCATAATCCTTCACTAAAGCAGATTGAATAGTCGATTCAACACAAAAATCAGTGGCACATCCTGTTATAAACAATTCATGCACATTCAACTCTATAAGTGTTTCCGAAAGATTTGAAAGGTAGAAACCATCATTTGCATATTTAGCTATTAATATATCTGTTGACTCAACGATCAGATCGTCCAGCAATTCCCACTCAGTTGAATTTGGTATGAATTCGTTTTGTTTTGTTCCATCATGTTGTATAAAAATCACAGGGAAGTGTGATTTTCTAAAAACAGTTGCCAGAGAATTTATCCGTTTTACAACTCCAGACCTGTCAAAACGAGGGGTTTCAGGTGTAAAGGAACCTTTTTGCATATCAATAATCAAAAGTACTTTATTATTTCCTGTTTTCATTGTTGTTTTTCATTCTAATCTATGATTCCTGCTTTTGTTGGAGTGTAAGTTTTCGGTCCTTGTCTCAGTTTTTTTACATATCTCAACAATCCAAAATTGCTAATAACAATTCCGGGCTAAAAGAGGATCTAAGTGAATACTTTTCACAATACGAACTATTACAATGTTAAGAAAATCAGATGTATTGAGATCATCATAATCATTGATTTATTTCATTTTCAAATTGATTCATTTTCAAATTAGCTTAACACTATATTCGAAAGTGCATTCCATCATTTTACAGGTTTTTCGGTAGCTTAATTGAATCAATACACCAATAATCCCATCGACAGAGCAGGTTAAGTTCACCTACACCAACAAAATGAAGTGACTCAACAGATCCTTCAATTTTTCCAACAAAGTCACATTCAAACAGTACCCTTGCCTTTTCTGTATCGAAATTTAATCCGGCAATGGAGAAACTATTGAGTTGAAAAGAGCTGAACGCCTGTCGGAAATGAAGATGCCAATCCGCTTTCTCTGCCTCCGGAGTCAATAAATAGGTGTAGAAGTCATTAGCTTTATCAAGGTATGAACGAATAAAATCATTGGAATGCTCACAAATATCGTGTTCATGATTGGGATAAAATTCTTCATAAATGAACCGGGTATACATCCCCTGGATATGCATATCATTTATTTCATTAAGAAATAATTCTTCGGTAATAAACCGGTATAATTCCCGTTCGGCTACATCACAAATGGTATCCAGGGCAACCTGGTAGCTATCTAACAGTTCTGTTAGCCTGTTTAATTCTTCAGTAATCTCTTTATCCGACAAATCACCAACCTTGCGGTAGGTTGGTTTTCCCACAAAGTCATACAATGGTATACGGTTAGTAGAGTCATAATTAGTTTCGAACGCCAGGATATTATCCAGAAATTGACTCTCTATTTCCGGTGGCAATTCATTATTGGTAGACATGTCTGAAAAACAAGCTCCGTACTGTTCGATAAGTTTATTTTTCTTTTCTTCGTTAGCCGCCCGTAGCTTATCATGATTTTCGTTGTGGGCTTCATTGTCTGTTACCATAATCAGTCATTTTTAGGGTTATTAATGGAGAATATTTAAAGATTTCAGGATTTGTTGACTTATTTGATCTCACTTAATTTATTACTCATCGTTCAACAACTTCTTAATTTTCATCCCTTTTTCGGTTAAACGGTATTTTTGAATTTTATTATTTGAATCATCAGCCTTAATGGGTTCAATAACCCTGAATTGCAATGCAGGTTTTATATATTCTAATTTAAAAAACGGGCGGTTTTTCAGTTTGAGCTTTTCCATCATTCCCTGCACAGTAAACAGTTCTTCCGTTGCATGAATCAAACTTTCGACATGCATGGTGACATGCATGGTAGAATAATCTGAATCAGGTGCCGAAACCGATTTTTCATTCGGTTTTTCGCTGATAATTTTATAGTTTTTATCCGAAATCAGGTTCTTTTTAAGTTCAATTCCTTTGTCTGTAAGACGGTATTTTTGGAATCTGCTTTTAGGTTTATCCGGAATTGTCATTTCAATAATACATTCTTTTAGTGATGGTTGCAAACATTCCAATCTGAAATAATCTCTGTTGAACAAATTCATTTTCTGCATAATTTCTAATCTTGACATCATACCATCCATCACTTTTATCATCTTCGCGACTTGCATGGTGACTTGCATGGTGACATGCATGGTGACATGCATGGTATCTTGCATGGTAACTTGCATTGCAACCTGATCAGAATCATTTTCGTAGTCTTCTTCAAAAGGGAATGTAACCTGTAAAAAGTTATCACTTAAATTGAAAATTCCTCTATCGTATACTTCAAGTATACGATTCATTCCCGATCCTAAATGTTCTACGAATTCCAGGTCCCTAAAAACTCGCATAAGTTCCCGATTTCGTGGCATTGACCTTCCGTTATAGAATTCTTCTTCGGAGAGTCCTTCTATCAATCCGCCATACGAAGTTATAACCAACCTGTTGGAAAATATTTCAACAACCGGAGTAACTTCACGTGTGTAGTCATTATGAACTATGGCATTAACAAAAGCCTCCCTGAGTGCTATTTTATTTATCATTCGACGTTCCAACCGTTGGGCTGAACCTGTAATTCTTGTAAAGGTTTTATTTTCTATTTCAAATTTATCCAGTACTTTTTCAGTCGCTTTGAGCAGAGAACAAAAGCCATATTCTTCGTTTTCAATCAAGTTGAGTTTGTTTTCTCCTGCATACTTCGCAACTTTAATGGAAACGCTGTTCACATCAGCAAGTAGATAGGCTACATAATTCAGTTTCCCATCCGAAGTATAGAGGTCTAAATTTTGAATAATTGATTCATTCAATTTAAATCCATGCTCTTCATAATAAATCTTCAACTGGGCAAAAGTATGATTTGCATAGCGAGGCGATACGATGTTGCGCAATGAATTTCGGGTTCGTGATGCATACAGGCGGTCAATAAGTGCAATATCCATTTGTTTTATTCCATTGCCCACGCGCATAAAGCAACCTGCCGGCGACATGCCAAACGATTTTATATAATAGGGTTTTTCTGTTCCTCTCGAAACCACGATATGAATAATCATTTTCGTATCCAGCTCCTCACTGTACACATCAAAGAGACCCAGGCAAGTAGGAAATATATTATTTTTTATTCTATCAGTAATTGCAAGTTGAACTTTGTCGATATTTTCAACACCTAAGGCTGTTCCATTATTGGCAACTCCAATGTATAAATCGCCACCAGTTTTGGAGTTCAAAAACGACACAACCTCTTTCTCTAACTTTTCGTTGAGAATGGATTTGAACTCAATTTTTTCTGTTTCAATCAGTTTGTGAGTCATATTTATTCCTCCTAACTGTTTTTATGATACAATTACTATCTCAATAATTCATTATAATGTGATAGTCATCAATTTTTCTATACTATGCCGATTCTAATAATTTTTCATCAATTCGATTTATTCAACACTTTAATCAAATCCTCTAATAATCTCTATTTTATCATACTCCACTTCACCTGATTATAAACAGTTCAGGTTTTCCGCTTGGATTATTCACCGTGAAGTCTATGCTTAGATCTTACTTGAACGATTACTAACTTCAAACTACAACCATGGACGAAAAAAGTATTGCATGTTCCGGTTTTTTTAATTAAATACAGCTATATTGCTCAATTTTTTTTCAATATCAGGATTTTATATATTTGTATTATTCTTTGTATAACAGATAGTTGTCACACTCTTTTTACGTTTTGTTAAGAGTAGTAATACGCTGCCATCTATATAACTGTCTATCAATCATATAGAACTATTTGCACTTTGAACAAGTCTGTTCTGTGTTCAATTCAATTTTCCATTTAATTTTTCTACTGGGTCCATGTAAATCCTGTCATTCGCAGATCATTATACAAAATTACAAACTCTTTTTTATTTATTTACTTAAATCATTAAACTTTTTCCACACTTATTGTGACAATTGTTTTTTATTGTGTATGTTTTGCTTGAAACCCGTTGCTATAACCTAAAAATGGTATCACATAATTTCGTAATGTCAATTATAAATATTCAGTGTGATTAAAAAACAGGTTAAATTGAGTGAGGGTTTCACTCAAAGTGAAGCCCTCACTTGAAAAAAATACTGTTTTTAAATTCAGGAATTTACTTTCTAAACCTGATTATCAGTGGAAGCAAATGACTTCACCTCGGTGAGGATGGCTTTTAATATTTATAGTTTAATGTATTTCAGTGGAAATGTTTCACAGTACCATGGGAGTCTGAGGGAGTCTGACACCTCCGCGCCAAATGCCAAGAATAGACAAAGTGTCGGAAATGTTTGTCATCGGGTCACCGTCTACCAAAAGCAGGTCGGCCAGTGCTCCGGGGACAATCCGTCCACGGTCGGTGAGTCCGAACCTGCGTGCCGGAACAGAGGTGGCAGCTCGCAGGGCCTCGATAGGCTTCAGTCCGGCAGCGACCAGCAACTGTAATTCGTGGTGCAGGCTGGCACCATGGGCGAGTCCGCCTAAAATAGGGATAGGCTCCGATACATCACTGCCTGCTAAAATGTCTACACCCGCCTTATGGAGGGCCATGACGCTGGTGTAAGCATCTTTCATTTTTCCCTGAGGGTAAACATTCATGCTTCTGGAGAGAGAGTCAAGCCACTTCCTGCTAAGTCTGGAACTTACCCGTTTATCGCCCGCCAATGCAGCAGCACTATTGCCAAAGGCAGTGGAGAGAGTCACCAGAGTGGGGATAATAAACGATCCTGAGGATGCCATTGCGGTAATCATTTCCGGATTAGGTTTGCGGTCAAAAAACAAGTGAGCCAACCCGTCCACTCCTGCAAAAATGGCTTTCTGCCCTCCCTCAAAGGTCGTCACATGGGCGATGGCCATCTTTCCAAGGCGATGAGCTTCATTCACGGCTGCCAGAAGGGTCTCGTTGCTTGTTACCCGGAGCCCCGGATAACCTATAGTGCTTCCATCTTCAATAAATATCTTGATATAGTCAGATCCATTGGCAACCTGCTTATCTACGAATTTGACAGCTTCCTCAGGGGACGAAACAAACGGATAACGAAAAAATAATCTTATAAGTAAATTACTGCTGGACTTCATATACTGGGATGGATGACCTCCCGGAGGAGTGATACCCATACCGGCAGAGCGAATGTCAGCAACATCATGCCGTTCAGCGATTTTTTTGCGTTCCTTAAATGACCATCGCCCCATCATCTCCAGCTCGGTAGTGACACCAAACAAAAGCGCGTCATGCAGGCCGTCGATGTCAGTATGTACATGAGAGTCGATAAGACCGGGCATCAAAGTGGCACCGTGGGCATCGATAATATTGGCACCGTTTGGCACAACTCCGCCAACATTCAGAATGAATTTCCCGTCAAACACTACAATGTGATCGTCAATAACATGTTCTCCATCAAAAATTCGCGCATTTGTAATGGCAAAAATTTTGTCTTTCATAATAAACCCCTTTAATTTATTTTTGTTAGAGAATATATTCAATTCGATTCTCTGATTATGAAGACGATTGAATGCATAATATATTTTAAATATTATGGAAGATATTTTAAAAGAAAAATGATATTGAAGAGTTTCCTTATTCATTCAATCCAATTTATCTAATACAAACCGCTTGATGGCAATAGTTTAGTGAAATGTAACAGGTAATAAAAACCAATTCAGTTTTCAACTGTTTATTTTTCAAGTTGCAAACTTCTTTCATTTCCAGATCAGGTTACATTACGTTAACTTGAATAATTGAAAGTTTCATCTCCTATATTTGGACCAAATCAAAAAAACTAAAATCCGGGATATTTATTCCACCATTCATCATCCGGATTATCTGAAGAGCCTTTTACCCTCAGATGTAAATCCTCTCCAACTTGTTTAACAATCCAATTATCCCGAAGGTTATCAATCCATCCAGAAGGAATGGTTTTAATTCCATTGATCAATCCAAGGATATTTCCGGTGATGGACCCTGTACTATCACTATCTCCGCTGTGGTTTACCGAAAATAATATCCCGTTTTCAAAATCATCTTCAAATAGGAGGCTCGAATAGAGGGCAATTGACAGTGCTTCTTCGGCAACCCAGCCCTGTCCCAGCTTCTCAACTGTTTCCGGGGCAAGGTCTGCCTTATTAGCTTTTGTCTTATCGAAAAGATCGAGTGCAGCCTCTACGGCATGCAGGGTCTCTTCACATCGTTTCCATTTTTTCAGTATCTCTTTTGCATGATGTATTGCTTCAATAAGTTGCACTCCAACCGATAAATCAGAAATAACGGAAGCAAAAAAGCCTGCACTTAAATACCCTGTGGGATGACCATGTGTAATAGCTGATAACTCGCATGCCACCTGAAACGACTGCTTAGCATCTCCAAAAAACATCAATCCTACAGGAGCTGACCGCATGATGGTACCGCACCCTTTGCTGTTGTTTATCGGATGCTCAATACTTCCGGCCACACCACTGCTCAATGACATAATACAGGTATTACCCGGGGAACGCCGTTTATAAAGACCCTTCTCTTGTACCAACCAACCTGTTTCAACCAATTTTGCCATATTCATGTTTCCGGCGTCAATACCAGTGTGTTGAGTGTGAAGCCAACGAAGATAAGACTGATGGGCAATATTAGTTAACGCACCCCCGATTCCTTTAATCATGGAACGGTGACAGGCCCGCAACAATGCTTCGGAAGTAAATAAAGTCATTTGCGTGTCATCCGTGAATTCTCCAGTATGATCAGGGAATTCTACATAATCCGTTATTCCGTGTTGACCATAGATTGAGCGGATTTGCTGTAAGGTAAGAAATTCTATGGGAGCTCCCATGGCATCACCAATGGCACCTCCAAGTAAACAACCTGTGTATTTGTCTATTGTTACTTTTGTCATTTTATGCACTTTTAATCTTTATTTAATCTCTTTTCTTTTCAGTAAGAAAGTCTGGATACTACGCTATTAAAATCAAACTTCTCCAAACAAGGGATACCTTTCTTTTTGAATAATCAGCCAGACAGTCCCATTGTTTATGTTTTATTTGTTACTAAATATTAGATGTTTAATTGGTAATAATCATATTAATATTAAAGACCCGGATAGGGTTTTTATAAATATGAACATAGAGTTGCAACTAAATTCGCAAATACATTAATTCCATTATCTTTCATTCATGAACAAATTGACGATAACCTTGAATTGATATTTTTCCCTTTATTTAAGTTCTTTGATACAGTATTTATCTCAATTAATAATTCCTCTTTTTATTTCATTTTCTATAATCTGAATTTCTAATTTTAGTTGCTAAAAAAAGTCAGAAATATTCTGACTTGAATATGTTATCCAATGATTTGATGTGTGATACGGAGAATTAATCTGAATTAGAGTAGGTGCATTTATATTCTCAATATTTAAATATTCTATTCTCCTTCAAATTGTGAACCACTGATTATTCCTGATTTAATTGATTTTTGACCACTGATTAGCTTGATTTATAAAACACTTTTATTTTTTTATTTTCTTAATCATATAAATAAAAATAATCATATTAAATCAGTGGTTCAGACATTTTTCAGTGGTTCACACATTTTTCATAATCCCAATCTCCTGAGGGCTTTTGGCTTCAATAATGACACCCACTGTCGAATTTGCATTTGCGCCGTTTTGAATTACCAGATCTTTGCGGTACTTGGTGTTAATAAAATGGGCGGTACCGTAATACATGTTCCTCAGAAAATCGGACACCAGGTTTTTTATGGAACTCTTCCGACTCAAACCCGTTAATATAGTCTATCGGCTGATCAGTTTCATTTTAAACAATTCTATTTAAAGTCATTTAAACTTGATTTTCAGAAAGCCTTTGTTTAAGACAATCCGTGGCTTGATCTGTATTAATTCCATAGTATTTAATAATCTACAAAAATACTCAATCTATTTTAAGTTTTAATTAATAAATTGCATGTATTTTTCAATAATTTTCATCTTTTATTGACACTGCATTTTCTCCTTAAATTATTTTTTCAACCTTCTTACACTTTTAACGATTCATGAAACAATTAGAAGAAGAAAAAACATAAGCAAAGAATAATAATTTACAATTTATTCATTTACAATTTAATACCAACTAACCACAACACAAAGGAGCTCAACTGCCCTTCGTTTCCTAACGAGGGGGTTTGGTGTTTCGTTAGTAACGAATCATAAACACAAATCAATCAAGTATTGACGTTGGAAACGTAAAACCAGATACCCCCTTGTTAGGGAAAGAAGGGGAGGGAGTGTTTCACTCCGGATGAAGCCCTTACTAACATAAAGTGAAGTTCTCACTTTGATAGGTTTTTGCTAATTATCACTCTGTTTTTATCAAATTCAGCTCTACTTTACCCACTATCCAACTCTAGAGTAACTCCCAGGTAACTCCCAGGTAACTTCTAAGTATATATACATCTAACACATAGATAAAATACATATAAAATACCTAAAATACTTCTCTATAAAGATGTATTTTTTGCGTGTTTTATTTGTATAGTATAAAAATATCAATTAATTTTGCAGTTGGGAGTAACTACGGAGCTAGAACGGAGATACTTAGGAACAGGAATGAGGAATGAGGAATGAGAAATGAGGAGTGAGAAAAGAAGTAAGAGGCAAGGAGTATGAGGTAAGAAAAAAGTGAGTAGTCGGTAGTAAGTAGTCGGTAGAAAAAAACAGTAATTGAGTAGGTAGTAAATGTGTAAACAAATTTCAGAATAATACAGTAAAAATAAGAAAGTAAAAAAGCAGAAAATAGTTTGGAGATAGTAGTCGGGAGTATGTATCAGTAGTTCATAGTTGAGAATATATCAATTCATTATAATTCAATTAACTATCTGTTTAACCAATTAACTAACTAACTAAGATTATGGCTATAGTAAAAGGATTTCTTCAAATGACGGGCAGTATAAAGGGTGTATCGTTTTACACCGTTGCCGGCAGTGACAAAGTGATTATGCGCACCAAGGGCGGAGCCTCCAAAAACAGGATTAAAAAGGGTGCTGAATTTGCAAAACTTCGCCAACATCAGGTGGAATGGTCGGGATGTGTACAGTTCTCACAATCGATGAGGGGTGCGATCGATCAAACGTACCACCTGGCGGATTATAACCTCTATTCCAAATGGAACGGGTTAGGGAAGAAGGTGATGAAAATGGATACCGTGAATAAAACAGGCTCAAGAAGATTGAGTATTTCTGACTATAAACAGGAATTGGATGGGTTTAA
>Ga0302268_1000676_pt1 | contig 21191 bp, 11 predicted proteins | sample III_Bog_E2_1_FD_194554 | JGI IMG/M metagenome (GOLD analysis project Ga0302268, IMG submission 194554) | Peat permafrost microbial communities from Stordalen Mire near Abisko, Sweden - III_Bog_E2_1 | ecosystem: Environmental > Terrestrial > Soil > Wetlands > Peat | place: Sweden: Abisko... | reverse complement strand
AATGGTTTCGACAAAGGTAAGGCAACTATCAATGCAACTGTTCCAAGAACATTAAAAAGCTGTACATTATTTTCCCGACCCAGATAGTATTTAAAATAATAGGCAATGGCTGCATTTTGCATGGCAAACATGATAAATGAGATAATTCCGACAATAGCCAGTATTCTCCATGCCTTATTGGCAAATAAATTCTTTAAGTCTTCTTTCAGTGAATTTTTCTGTTCTTTAGGTGGCTGAACTCTTTCTCTGGTACTTTTAAATGTTATAAAAAAGAAGATCAGGCTTAACACTGCAAACATTAATACAGTGTATTGAAATCCCTGCGCTTTATTGCCATGACCGAAGAATTCAGCCAGGGTAAGGGCAAGTCCGGTAACAATAAACTGTCCGGTGAAACCTGCAATAAAACGGTATGTATTCAATCCGGCACGTTCATAGGTATCATCTGTCATTACTGCCCCCAGAGCAGAATACGGAAGGTTTATGGCGGCATAGGCTGTCATTAAAAGCACGTAGGTAGCGCCTGCATAAAGTATCTTTCCAAGCTCACCAAAGTTCGGGGTAGTAAAAGTCAGAATGGCGAGAATGGCATAGGGTACGGCCCCAAATAAAATATAGGGACGGAATTTACCCCAACGCGTATTGGTTCTGTCGGAAACGACCCCGATAATCGGATCGACAGCCATATCCCAAAACCGGGCTACCAGCATGATAGTACCGGCGGCTGCTGCTGAAATTCCATATACATCAGTATAAAAAAACAAGAGCCAGAACCCTACCATATCCCAGACAAAATGCGAAGCTGTATCGCCTAAACTGTATCCGACTTTTTCTTTGAAGGATAATTTTAATGTGATTTTTTCCATAAACTATTAAGTAATAAGGATTAATTATTGATTTGTTTGTTAAATATATAACACACGTTTTTTGCATTAATTTTACTTTTGACCCCCAAAACCCCCAAACAGGCTGTATAAAAAGATTTTTGAAAATTGAATATACTTACGATATAAAACCAGAGAACAAATAAGGGTAATAAGGGTAAGATATTTTTTACTTAACATTTCTACTAAGGGTGAAAAACCAAAAATAAGGTTTTTATTTAATTACTTTATTATTAGATATTAATATCCTTAGTTGAAAACCAAATCACCCGGGATTAAAACTTTATTCACTTATTTTTAAATTAATGACTACCTTTCAATTTGTAAGTTATATTGATAATTGATTCATTTTTACTGAGCCTGCAAAGGGGGCTTTAAGACGCAGTATTTGAAAATTTCTTAATTGCAAATCGTTTGTAAAAGTCCACTCTTAAGCCCTTTGGGGATTTGGGGTTCGGAAATCTAAATAGTTCAATTACTTATTTATTACGTAATTGAAGTTATTTAATGATCTGTTTATTAATCCACAAAAACTTAAATTTCAGACCAGGCAATTATGAATTATGAATTATGAATTATTTCCTGCTTACTTCACTTGCCCAATTGCCCCTGTAAATCAACTTCTGATCGTGAATCTTAAAACTAAATTTTCCATATTGAACTGTTACTCCTGCCGATGCATTCACGACCCAACAAGTATCGGGAATAGTAAAAAAACTTTCAGTGGAGATTGTTTTATTCCCAAGTTGATCTTTAATGGAAACTGTTGCCTGTGGTCCGACTTCCCAACCTAAATGCGTGTTAAAGCTGACTTTTACCTCATCTGCCAGTTTAAAATTCTCTTTGGTTTCTATTCTGGTTTTCACACTTGCTATCTTTCCGACATTTAAATCTTTATCAGGAGTCACTTCAATGCTCAGTGTCGGCAATTCAAAAGGCTTTTCGGAAGCCAGTATCATGATCGATTCCGTTTTCAGTAATTTGTCTGCTTTGCTATAAAATTCAAAAGAAAGTTCCATATCTTCAATTCCTTTCGGTGATACTTTCAGTTGGTCCGCAAAATAGCCTTCTTTCGTAATGTTTTTGGAAAACAATATTTTATCGTTCAGCTTAACGGTTACTTTCTTTACATCTTTATCGGTATAAAGTTCAACAGGAATATTATCCGACATATAAATATCCTTGTTTTTAGGACTGATAATCAATGCTTTCATATAATCACGCATGGCAAACCAAACAGGCCGCGGCGAACCGAATTTATCATTCAAATCGCTGTATCCCCAGAATCCAAACCATTCTTCCGGTTGACCGGCATTGTGGTAATTTTCATCACCGCCTTTCCACCACCCATCGGCATAATAAAACGGACACATGCCCACAGCTCCGGCATCCAACAAGTCGCGGTAATTGCTGATGAGCCCTTCACTTTGCTGAGTGAGCGTATTACCACCGTAACGACCGGAACCTTTGTGTGAAACAGAATAGCCAAACTCGGTAGTAATAAAAGGTTTTTTCAATCCGTTTAGTTCAACAAGTCCTTTGATATAATCTTTAAAACCCATCGTGGCGGTCTGTGCCTCAGAATGATCATAACAATTATACGCATAGACATCAAATATATTCTCGTCAATATAATCACTGATCATGGCATTTGCTGAAATGGTGACCGGGATTCCGGAATGTTCTTTGTGAATAATATCAGTCAATCGTTTCATCAAACTGACAAATGCCTTTCCTGTAACTGCATGAACATGATCAGTCTGAGGTTCATTCAGAATCAGATACGTAATGATGCAATCATATTTCTTTGCATAACTCATAACCTGCAAAAGTTTAGCTTCACATTCATTGACAAATGCCGGATCAGCGTAATCCTTATCAGGGCTGATATCGATACCCATTATCAACTTTAAACCCGAATTCTGAACAAGTTTTAATTGATTTTCTGTTAGTTGACTCCAGGTTCGAATACAGTTATACCCACCTTCTTTAATCACTTTCAAATCAAATTTCATCAGGTCAGGATAATCTGCCCTCACACCTTTATAAGGATTTTGTCCCGGACGGGCACCAATTTCATAACCAATAGCTTTGATGAAAAATTTTTCGCCGTTCAGGTAGTACCAGTTATTTTTTAGTTCAGGTTTGTTCTTTGACTGAGCAAAACTACAAATGATTACCAACTGACACAAAATAATAAGAACAAAAGATCTGATTTTCATATTTTTTTATTATTTAAGTACTTGAAAGAATAGATTAATCTATATTAAAGAATAGAACGCGGATGAGACATTTAAATAATCACAGATAATTAATCATCTATTTGTTAATCTACAAATGCTTAAATTTCAACATCCTGACAATTCTTAATTGTTAATTGTTAATTATTAATTACTTCTATTTCTTTATCACTTTTCCGTTCAGTACGCCTTGTTGATTTTCCACCCTGATAAAATAGATGCCTGTTTCATACCTATTCATATCAATGATATACGAATCAGAAACAGTTTTATCAAAGACTTTTCTACCCATCATATCCATTAATACTACACGATTGCTTCCGGCATTCAATTGGAGATGCAAAACTTTCTGAACCGGATTCGGGTAGAAGAATACAGCACTCGCGGATGGATTTTCAACCCCGGTCTGCGTACATGCATTCCCAACCACATAGGAAAAAGTTTTTGTTACCGACATTCCGCCCGCATAGGCAAACTTACAGGCAATCTGAATAGTCGATCCGGCAGCTTTTCCGGTCAGCAGGACTGTAAATTTCTTCCCGCTGACATTGGTCGTGGCTTTTTCAACAAAACCTGAAGTATAATCCCAGAGGTAAGCTACAAGTCCTGTCTTATCATCTAACAGTTCAAAATTGATATTCACATCTGTACCAACAGTTTGGAACATATAAGTATACCCCACTGAAAAAGCACCCTGAGCAGCGTCTGAAGCTGTTCCTGCACAATCGGTATTGGTGTTTGCCGCTGTTGTTGCCGAAAGGATGATCGGGTTATTAGCTGCCATATTCCCTGCCAGATCACCGGCAGTAATACTAAATGTATAAGGGGTATTTGGGGTCAGAGCAGTAATCAGAAGTGATTTTTGAACTGCTGAAGCCGTTGGAATACCCGTTGAATTGGTGCCATAACTGACATTATAGACTACTGTTCCCGAATTGTCGGTCGCGTTTAGCAATAACTCAACCGATGTAGCGGAGACAGCTCCAAGAGTAGCCGTAAAGTTTACAGGTGGCTGAGTATCGTTGGTCGTACTGCCGCAATTTGTTCCTACCACATAAGTCATATATTTTGTTACCGACATGCCACCTGTATAGGCAAACTTACAGGCATAACTGATGGTTGATCCCGGAGTCTGCCCACTTAGGGTAGCAGTAAAGATATTCCCGCTCACATTTGTCATAGCCGATTCCGCAAACGGTGTTTCTTTCCATAAATAGGCAATAAGTCCGGGCTGGTTATCAAGTAATTCAAATGTAACATTTACGTCGGTTCCCACAGTTTCGTACGTACATTTGTACCCTACTGTAAACGAACCCTGCGTAGCATCAGTAGATGTTGAAGTACACGACATTAACGGTGCAACGATAACATTCGCAGTTTGAGTAGTACTGACTGCACCTCCGTTATCGGTGGCCTTTGCAGTAATGGCGTAAGTTCCTGCAGCCGGAGTCCACTGTATGCTATAAGGAGCGGTTGTTTTCGATAATATCAGGATATTGTTCTGATAGAAATCAACCTGTTGAACTGTCCCATCAAAATCGCTTGCTATAGCTGTGATGGTGACCGGTGTACCTTCAGTAAATGTCGAATTGTCAGTCGGTGTGGTCAAAGAAACAGTTGGAGGAACATTTTGTGTGGTTGTTACCATTACTTTGATTTCAACTGAAGCAAAACGCAAATCCGGATTTGTAACTATCAATTTAAAACAATACATTCCTTCTGCCAGTCCGCTGACAGTAGGTTTTACAGCAGTGGAATCAGAGAATTGAGCGACTGTCGGGCCATAGAGTTGTATCCATTTATAGGTTAACGTTTCCCCGCCGGATTCGGTACTGGCAGATCCATCAAGAGTTGTTGAAGTTAACGGGAGCAACACTTTCAAATCATTTCCGGCATTGGCTATAGGAATACTATAGGATAAATCTCCCGTACGGGTAAAAGTCATTTTCCCTAAATTAAATTCGCCTGCCGAAAAAGCAACACGCAAAACATGCTGACCCGGTGTAAGCGGAATTCCGGCAACGGTTTTGGTAGCCCAGATAGTCCAGACAGTGGCAGATGTTGAAGGGACGGGAATATCTGAAGAAACAACCTGTCCATCGATTTCCAAATGAAACGGTCCGCCACCTGCAGGATTCCCTGAAGCATACCGGAAGTCAAACGAATAGAATCCTGCCTGTGCCACATTCACAGTGTAATCAAGCCATTCGCCCGAAGCAATAGTTCCAACAACAGCACCTTCAACAGGATCAAGTGAAGCATCTACATATTCATCCATTCTGAAATTACCCGAATTGGCTGTTGTGACATCAAAATAGGTTATATTCTGACCTATTCCTCCTTCAAAAATATCATAGTTGGCAGCTTCGATAGTACCTGGAATAGCCCAGGCTGTTCCACCGTAAGGCAACTGATTTCCTACAAGTACCTGAGCTGTGTTGGTCACAGTAAATTTATCACCATCAAAGATTTTAGCGTATAAATTATGAATTCCCAACTGTAAATTGGTAGCGGTAGTGACGAATGGTGAGGAACTTACGATTCCCAACGAAGTTGTACCATCCATAAATTCCACTTTTGATGGAGTTCCGCCCGTAACAGTAGCATTCAGAGTCACACTACCTCCGACGAATGCCTGTGGAAAAGACGAAGCAATTGTTCCTGAATATTTTCCATCAAGACTTGTAGACATTTTTCCGGCAGGCACCGTTAACCGGTAGCCGGTAGAAAAGAGTACTGTGATGGGCGTAGCCGAATAGTTTTGTGCTACATAATTAACCTGGCCATTTTGTATAAATGCACATGCCATAGGATTATTGGCAGTGATATTTGCATCCACCCTTCCCAGGGCATTCATGGCATGGATCCAGTGATAAGTCTGTGCATCGGAAATTCCAAATTTCAAATCACGGTCCGGATTGGAATTATACATTTCTATAGCCTTGGCAGGGTCAATAAAAGCGAGATATTCCCACATTACGTCATGCCACAAATTAGGATTAACCTGATTGCTGGCAATGCCGGTATTGGCAACTATTTCATTCCAGAGTCGTTTTACATAAACCGTATCCTGACCCAGATAAAGTGAACCGCCCTGTATCGGATACATTTCAATACCATAGGATGCTGCTATATCACTTGTCCAGAAAGTCCCGTTATCAATGCTGTTTGACCAAACACGCGACACCAAACTGTATGGCTGTGTCGCAGGGAAATTACGGTGATGAATGTCCATCCAGTACTCTTCAATACCTGTTTGCTCTGTGGTGTACAAATAAATTCCCAAATCACGAATGGTTTTGTCGCCGGTAATTTGTCCCCACTGAATGAGTGAAGCATTGAAATTCATACTCTCGGAACTCGATTCCTGGTTATTTCCCTGAGGATTGGCTGCAAAACCATCTGCCCAACTATGACCTTCATATGGACTAAAATTACGTAAATAAGGGAACATTGTGTCGTTTCGGTCATAACCTGCAGCATCACGGACCAGCATATCAATCATTCCGCCCCATTGATCAGCCCAACCCGGGTCAAATTGTGCAACAAAATTCGCTGCCTGAATGAAATATCCCCAATGAAAATGATGGTCGTTCAGACCCGTATCAGCTCCATATCCTGAAGGATAACCAATAATGGTAGACCAGGTAGAATTGTAGTAGAATAAAAAAGCTACTTCACCATTATCTGCTTTCAGCCAGTTTTCAAGTCGTTTTTTTATGGTAGTAAGTAATTTGTTTCGTGCTATGGTATCGCCCATTTCATTGGCAATACGGGCAGTTTGCATCAGCTGGTTAAACACCTGTCCTTCGTTATAATCATCAGTCCAGGTATCCATCGTACTATTTTCTAAAGCGGCTATTTTATCAGTTAAAACAGATGGAGTGAATCCTTTGCTGTAATTATCGACATAAGGCAATGTTGGTAGAATCCCGTGGAAAGTATTTTCAACACTAAAACTGTTACCTGCCATTGTCTTCATTTCTCCCCTGACAATAGCATAACTGTATTTATCCGGCACAGCAGAATTAGAAGCTAAATGAGCCCACTGGTGTGGAAGCAAACCGAGCAGCATATTTGTTTCGGTTCCTTCTTTTACATCGGTTTGGACAGTAAAATCAGTACGCATAACCGATGTACTTTCATTATAACTATAGGTAGCAGTAGTTTTAACCGGAAATACGTAGGCGTATTTTTTATATTCATTGGCTACAGTCGGTATATCGGTTGCAGTTAGCGGAATAAAGGCCATTGACCAATAATTTGCCCCATTCAATGTTGACGTATAAACTCCTGCATTTTTTGTCCAGGTACTTCCTGTAGGAGCATAAACGGCAAAACTGGCGCCATTTTTAGCATTGGCAATAATCAACATTTCATTCGCAATAGTAACCGTTCCGGACGTCACAGTGACTTGTGCAACATCACCTGCCTTTTTTATAAAATAGAGGAAAGGCATTCCAACCCCTGAAGTGGCTTGAAAATCATGCGTTCCATCAGTCCAGTCCATGGTTACTGTCCAATCGGAATAATCGGAGACAGTTGTAATTGAAGTTGCCAGACCTGTCACACCCATAGTAACCGGATTAAGATCATCGATGACACCGGAAGGGATATAACTGACTACTAATCCCGAAGGAATGGTTTTCATCGTATACGGATAATTAAAAAGATTCGAGGCTGTACCATTTTTGACCAGTGCCGACCACCAGTCGTTTGTAGGAACCGGTTTGCCTGAAGCATTTCCACTTACAAAAGGAGTTCCTGATGGAAAGGCATTTCTCCCGGCTATATCTGTTCCCGGAAATGAGGTTGTATAACTTCCACTCCCAACAGTTATAAACTGAGCGTTCGTATTTGATGACAGGATTAAACTAATAAAAACGACTATAAGTAGCCTTGGAAAACGGGTTTTCATGATGAAAAGTATAAGTAAAATGCTGGATTTTAAAGTGTAATTTTTATGGTTTGACAAGTATAAGTAATAGAAAGAATAGATTTAACTATTTATTATTAAAGAATAGAACGCGGATGGAACATTCCGACTTGTCGGAAATTTCACGAATTAAGCGGATTAGATCTGATTAATATATTTATACGGATTTTAATCCCGATAGCTATCGGGAGGATTTTATTCATACAAGTATGAATGATAAAGACATAGATCTTAGAAATCATTCCGATGTATCGGAATTTAAATCCTCCCGATAGCTATCGGGATTTTATCCGCTATATCTGCGTTTATCAGCGTTCTATTCTTTCAAGTTAAAATGAAACAATAAATTGTTCCAATTACTTAGAAGAATAATGAAACTCTTCAGTTGGCTGGCCCTTTTGATATACCCGGACATAATCGATATACATTTTTGCATCACCACTTTTCAATGCAGTGATTTTATTTACATTTCTGATACCGGTGAAATCACCACCAACAGCGAGATTAAAAACCAGAAAGAATTGTTTATGAAAATAATGTGCCGGATTATTGATTTCATTCTTTCCATTAATCGGCATTTCAAAATAGGGTGTATTATTAGGATATTTATCTAAATCCACATACATTTTCAAGGAATTCGGTTCCCATATCAATGTGTATAAATGGAACCCATCCTGTAAACAATAAGGGTTTACTGTAGATTTGGCATAATTAGGATATTTACCATGATTAAATTTTTCACCCCAATGACAGGCACCATTAAATAAGCGATCCTGTGTTCCTGCCAGAATACCATTATTATTTCCCATTTCCAGGATGTCGATCTCACCGCATTTTGGCCATACTTGTTTCGGATAATCCTTTCCCAACATCCAAAATGCCGGCCACAAACCATTTGCTGTTTTTGGAAATTTTATTCTGGCTTCAATTTTACCATATTTGAAAGTCATTTTGTTTTTAGTCGACAGACGACCGGAAGTAAATGATTTGAACATATGGTGCTCCCTTTTTGCCGTAATAATAAGACAGTTTTCACCCGATACCGGTTCTTTCCCTATTGAAATATTTTCCCGTCGATAATACTGTAATTCTCTGTTTCCACCACCACTTCCGGATATTACGGCAGTCCAGTTGGCTTCGTTCAAGGCCGGTTTGTCAAAATTGTCTTCCCATACCAGTTTATAATCCTGTGCTGAAGCGATTAACGAAAACAAGCAAAAAATCCCTGCTATAATTTTTTTCATTCTGTATCTTCTTGTTTTTAAAGTTGTTTGATGATTATATATCTATTGAACTTTGAATCTTTCTTCTTGTACGATATAATTTTTATAAGAATTGTTTAACAAAGTGTCTGGTTTTGTATTGAATTTATTATTGTTTATGTTATACGAGAATGGATTTTTATTCTGTTGAATTGCCTGGTATAATCCGAAAGTAACAACAAATAATAAAAGAACTAAACTATAATTGGCTGCTTTTTGGTTCATAGCTTTTATTTTCTCCAAATGATAAATAAAGTATAAAGTTTCTAATCATACTTTTGATATTGTCAATTCATTTTTAAATTTTATAAGTCGACAACCTACCATTACCTGATTGATTTGTCAAAAAATAATTACTTTATACCGAATGTTTCTGTTTTTGCAATGAATCCCAAATCATTTACATACTTGTATACTTCTCAACCGTAATATATTTACGACGATAATACTGTAATTTCTGGTTTCCACCACCGTCTCCATCTACTTCTACATTCCGGTTTTAAACTTCCTCCAATATCGGTTTGTCGAAGTTGTCCTCCCACATTAGTTGGTAATCCTGTGCCATATAGTCGGATACGACAAGAACAAACCGCAAAAAATATCAATTTCATCAGATGGAGTTTTATGTGAATATATAAAATTGTCTGTCTGTCCCTTTTCAACGGGTGTAGATTCAACATCTTAAAAAATATCTATCAGTTGATATTTTTAACCGGTTATTTATAGTAAGAATAAAAGTCCGCGGAGAGAAATTCTCCGCGGGCCTGAAGAGAATTACAATTTTACGATCTTTTGAGTTGAAAGTTGACCATTTGCCAATTTCACAGTTATAAAATAATTACCTGAGGCAACATTGCTTAAATCAATTGATTTTTCAGTAGAATTAACTGAAGTCGATTTCACTGATTGACCTAATAAATTGCGAACAATAATCTGACTGATTTCTGATTTTGCAGAAATTGTAAGTTTATTCGCAACGGGATTCGGAAAACAATTAACACCATTAGCTGCAACAACAGAAGATAGTCCTGTCTTTACTTCGTTATGAAAATACAAATTATCGATAAAAACTATTTCCCCCCCTGAACCTACAATTTTAAACTGGATTAAATCAGACATATCTAAGCCCTGGCTGGTAAATGCGGTAAGAGGGATATCATAACTATTCCATTGGTTTAAGTTTAATGGAGTTAGTTGGTAAAACTTTTCAATTGCATCACCGTTCATAATTGGATAAATTTGTAAAGATGTTTCGTTGAGTGTCCACACATCTATGTGAAGATATTTCATTGTCGAAGCATTCACAGGACTTCCGAATTGGGTTCCCTGATAATTCAGATTTGAATATTCTAAAACATTATCTGAGCCAATCTGAATAGTGCTGACTGCAGTACTTTGTCCCCAGTTCGGATTATAATCTGTTCCGGCAACATTTGTGAACGCATCGCTAAAAATTGAGATAACGTTTGTTGCATCATAAGCCGGTGGTGTTGGTGCAGGAGTTGTCGGTACCGCAACAGCTGTAGTAGTTGCATCTACCACAATCGGGCTATTTGAAGCGGCATTTCCGGAGGCATCTTTTGCTGTAACTGAGAATGAATAATCAGTTGTAGGATTTAATCCCGTAACAATACAGGACTTTTGAACACCCGAATTTGAACTTGTTGTAAGTGTTGTCGTCCCGTAAGTAATTGTGTATGAAACAGCACCTGAATCATCAGTCCCATTAAGCAGTATCTCTACCGAACCTGAAGTGACAGCACCTAAAGTAGCAGTAAAACCTGTTGGAGGTATGGTATCGACTGTTCCTCCACAGCTGTTTCCAACAGTATAGGCTAAAGTTTTAGTAACTGACATTCCACCGGAAAAAGCAAATTTACATGCCACATTAAAGATTGTACCAATTGTTTGACCACTAAATGTTTTAGAAAATTTCTGACCTGATACCAGATTCATTTGAGTTTCAGCAAAATTCGGATTATACGTCCAGGCATAAGCCACTGCCCCGACTACAGAATCTAACAGTTCAAAAGTTACTGTAACATCTGTCCCCGATGTCGTAAAAGTATAGTTATAACCTTTTACGAATGACCCTTGTTGAGCATCAGTATAACTTCCTGCGCATTCGGTGCTGGCGTTTGATTGAGTGGTAGCATCGATTAATATGGGACTATTTAAAGCCTCATTTCCACTTATATCTTTGGCCGAAACCGAAAAAGCATAATCTTTAGAAGCAGTTAACCCACTAATGGTATAGGATTTTTCAACTCCCGAAGCACCGGTAGTAGCAAATGTATCTTTTCCATTGCTGATTTTATAAATCACATTTCCTGAATTATCAGTGGCGTTGAGTAATAGTTCTACACTATGGTAAGTAATGGCCCCCTTTTTAACAGTGAATAAAGTTGGTGGTTCTATATCTGTTGGTGTATTGCTACAACTGCTTCCTACAACATAGTTAAAAGTTTTAGTTACAACCATCGAGCCTGTATAAGCAAATTTACAGGCTACTTTAAATGTATCACCCAATATTTGTCCGGTAAATGTCTTTGTAAATTTCTTTCCACTCGTATTTGTAGCCGCCACTTCCATAAAATCAGGATTATACGTCTGAATAAATGCTGCAAGTCCTGTTTTGTTGTCTAATAATTCAAAAGAAACAATTACTTCAGTTCCTACAGTTGTAAATGAATAAATATATCCATCAGTGAATGCTCCCTGAGAGGCTGAATTAGTAACTCCTAAACAATCTGTATTTTGTGAAACTGCAGTACCTGACCATGTAAAAACAGCAGCAATAATGAGAAATAGTCTCGTTAATTTTTTCATAATAATCGATTTTATAATGTTTGAATTTATTCTGTAAATCCAAACATTGTTTAATATTTTCATATTAAACAGATGATAGAGTGGAAATTAAATAATTATCAATTAGGTTTTAGAAAGAGAAACTAAGTCCGCGAAGAAATTCTTCGCGGACTTGTAAAGAGTTACATTTTTACGATCTTTTGAGTTGAAAGTTGACCATTCGCCAATTTCACAGTTACAAAATAATTGCCTGAGGCAACATTGCTTAAATCAATTGTTTTAGTCAAATCATTCATCATAATTGATTTCACTGATTGACCTAATAAATTGCGAACAATAATCTGACTTATTTCAGATTTTGCAGAAACTGTCAGTTTATTCACAATCGGGTTTGGATAACAATTAATGCCATTAGCTGCTGATACAGTTGATAAACCCGTATTCAAATCATTGTAAAAATAGAGATTATCAATATAGACCGTTTTTCCACCCGAACCTACAAACGAGAACTGGAAAACATTGGTCAAATCGACACCTGTAAATGCACTTAATGGGATATCATAACTGTTCCAAACGTTAAGATTTAAAGGAGTAAGCGCAACGGCAAATTGTACCGGACCGGGACTAATAGCATTAATTTGCAAAGAAGTCTCGTTAGTAGTGTACGCGTCAACATGCAGTGTTGTCATTGCACTTGCATTCACAGCACTTCCTAACTCTATACCCTGATAATTCAGGTTTGAATATTTCATGGCAGCATTTCCGCCAAGATTTACTTGTGTTGCAACTGTTGATTGTCCCCAACCCGGGTAGAAATTTGTTCCGGCAACATTTGTATAGGCATCACTAAAAATTGAAATAACCTTTGATGCATCAACAGTTGGAGTTGGTGCAGCTGCAATAGATGCTAATGTAGTAGCATTAACTATAATCGGGTTATTGGCAGCAGCATTTCCGGTTGCATCTTTTGCTTCAATGGAGAAACTGTAATCTGTAGAACCTACTAAACCGGTAACAGTATATGATTTTTGAACGCCTGAAACTCCGGGAACAGTTAAAACAGTCGGACCTGAACCATAGGTTATTGTATAGGTTATTGCACCAGAGTCATCTGTTGCATTCAGCAGTAATTCAACTCCATCTGAAGCAATAGTACCTGCTGTTGCTGTAAATCCTGTCGGTGGAGTGGTATCTACAGTGGCCGAATTGTCGTAGAAATATATATTATCCAAATAAACCGTATTTCCACCTGCACCTACAATCTTAAACTGAATTAAATCTGACAGATCCAACCCCTGGCTTGTAAAGGCAGTAAGCGGAATGTCATAACTATTCCATGCATTCATGGTGAATGGAGCAAGTTGATAATATTTTTCTTTTGCATCGCCATTCATAATTGGATAGATTTCTAATGAAGTTTCATTCGCCGTCCATACATCTATGTGAAGGAATTTCATTGTAGAAGCATTTACATCTGTGCCAAACTGAGTACCCTGATAATTCAGATTTGAATATTCTAAAACGTTATCCGAGCCAATCTGAATAGTGCTGACTGCAGTAGTTTGTCCCCAGTTCGGATTGTAATTAGTACCTGTTACATTGGTGAAAGCATCACTGAAAATAGAAATAACTTTCGGAGCTGCATAAGCAGGAGGTGTTGGGGCAGAAGTAGTCGGTGCAGGTAAAGCAGTTGTAGTAGCAGCTACCACAATTGGATTATTTGCCGCAGCGTTTCCTGATGCATCTTTTGCAGTTACAGAAAAAGAATAACCTGTTGATGGAGTTAAACCCGTAACAATATAGGACTTTTGAATTCCTGAAAGTGAGCTTGTTGATAATGTAGTCGTTCCATAAGTAATACCATAGGTTACGGCACCCGAATCATCAATTCCATTCAGGATTAATTCTGCAGTAGTTGCCGTAACTGCTCCTAAAGTTGCAGTAAATCCTGTTGGTGGGGCAGTGTCAACAACTCCATTACAAGCATTCCCTACAGTATATGCGAATGTTTTAGTTACTGACATTCCTCCAGCAAAAGCAAATTTACAGGCTACATTAAAGGTTGAACCAATGGTTTGTCCTGAAAAAGTTTCAGTAAATATGTTTCCGGATGTATTAGTCATTTGTATTTCAGCAAAATTAGGATTATAAGTCCATGCAAATGCCACTAAACCAACCGGATTATCCAGTAATTCAAAAGTAACAGTTACATTGGTCCCTGAAGTAGAAAATGAATAATTGTACCCTAAAGTAAATGACCCCTGGGAGGCATCAGTTGCCGTCCCGGCACATTCAGTGTTTGTAGCTTTTGCTACATTTCCCCAAGCTACCATTGCAGCTAGTAAGAGAAGAAATCTGGTAATTTTTTTCATGTTAGTAAAAATTTTTGATTGTTAATAATGAATTGATTTGTTTTACAAATTGTATCTATTCTGATTTAAAGATATTTTTATATTCCGTATAATGACTATCGGCTTTTGCACCAAATGTGTGTTTTTTTACTTTATTGTTTTGTGATTATCCGTAAAAGCCCCATAGCTTCAAATAATATATTCCGGTACTCTGTACCTAACCTGGACAAGCCAGAATAAAGAATAGAACGCGGATGTACACTAATTAAGCGGATAAATTTCGGATAAGAAAATACTTCGTATTTTGATTTTAATACCAAACATGTACTAGCTCAGAGTAAAGTGTAAGACCGTAAAATATACAATATTGTACCAAAAAATACACGAATTTGAAAGTTAAGATACTAATGTTTATTAGATTAACCTGGTCTACAAATAGGATTAAACTTCGTACCTAATGCAAAGGATCTACAGCTTACTAATAATCATTTATATTAAATTCTTTCTTTCAAATCTTATATTAAAAACCTTATTTTTCTCCTTTTTTTCGCTTAGTAGAAAACCTAAAACCCCACAAATCTGCCCTTATTTCCCTTATTAATCTATAATCGATTCTTTAGTGATAGATTTTATTGTTTCAAATTTAAATCTAACTGACTATACAAAAGGGGAATTTACGAATATTTGAATGTTGGGTACAAAAGCCGATAGTCATTTTGCGAACTCTATTTTACAACTTTGAATGTCCCGGTTTTTCCATACTCATCTTCAACCGTTAATAGGTATATTCCTTTCGAAAGGTTGGATGTGTTTAAATTGCTCGCATTTGACACGCTCATCAATTTCTTGCCGGAAAGGTTATAGAGAGTTACCAGAACTACCTTATTGTTTGTTTCTACTTTCAGGCTTTCTGAAAACGGATTTGGAAAGACCTTAAACCCATTATCAGAATTGATTTGCGGGATTGCCGTAAGGGCAGGACCGGTATAACTTTCACCGGGAACGCCCAGTTGATAAACCCGTACATAGTCAATATACATAGCTACATCTCCATTAGCCAAAGCCGTTACATTGTTAATAGTATTGATCCCTGTGAAATCACCACCAATTGCCAGATTGAGAATCACAGAAAATGGTTTATGAAAATAATGAGCCGGATTAGGAGCCACATCTGCCTGATTGATAGTCATCGTATAATAGGGTGCATTTGTTGGGTATTTATCCAGGTCGAGATACATTTTCACTGCAGTAGAGTCCCATGTCAGTGTATATAAATGAAAATCATCCTGCAACCCATACGAATTGGTTATTGCTATAGAATACATTGGATGATTGACCCATGTTTCCCCCCAATGGAGTGTCCCGCTAAAATAGCGGTCCTGTGTTCCTGCAAAAATTCCTGTCGAACTGCCCATTTCCATAATATCCATTTCTCCGCAATTAGGCCAACCGACTATGGGGAAGTCTGCTCCCAACATCCAGAATGCCGGCCATAAGCCATTGGCTGTATGAGGCAGTTTAATGCGGGCTTCAATTTTTCCATGTGTGAACGACATCTTTCCTAAGGTATTGAGTCTTCCCGAAGTACAGGTTTTACCCATATAGCTTTCTTTTTTTCCTGTAATAATCAGGCAATTCGCGCCACTTACAGGTTCTGTCCCAACCGATATATTTTCCCGTCGGTAATACTCCAACTCATTATTTCCACCACCATCTCCGTTCACTTCTATATTCCAGTTATTCAGTTCGTCAAGAGTTGTTCCATCAAAATTATCCTGCCAGACAAGATGATAATCTCCGTTTACAGCATTGATTTCAGCATTGTCTGTTGGAGCCTTGTATGGAAGAGACTGGGCGAATACACCCTGGGCTGAGAAGAAAATAAATAAACTGAATAATACTTTTTTAAAATGATTCATTGTTTTAATTGTTATATGTGAGCCCCTTATTCCCCGGACAAAACCAAAAAAAATAAGAAACAACTAAGAGAAAATGGTATATGGCAAATTGAATATTATTTAGTATGGATTCATAGATAGTTAAATGATCTGATTGTCCATCTCCAAAAGCAAAATTTCAGTATCAAGCAAATTATTAATTACTTAATTAACTATAAGTATCTCGTATGTTTGTTCTTTGAAATTAAAGAGTTAAACTCAAAAGGAACAATAGAAATAACAACTGATTCATTCATCAACCTTGTTGTTTTAAAATTCTAAAATATGTTCGATTTTTTTCTATTGTGTTCTTCTATTGTGTTATATACGAAATAACTATTGTGGTTAATTATTTTCTTACGAGATAATCAACCTCACATTATTTCAGGATCTTACCTGATAGTTTCGTGCCATCATTGAATGTAAACTGAACCATATATACTCCTTTGCTAAAGTCCACGGTATTTATCTGTTTTTCGTTGGTGCCGTGATAAACCAGTTTTCCCAACGTATTAAAGATCTTAATGTCCTGCGTATTTTCCTGGGTATCTATAGTTAAGATATCTGTCATCGGATTTGGATAGAGACTAAATACCTTTGATGATTCAACATTCTTAACAGCCGTATTGACAGATGCAAAAGTGAACCAATCAATGTTGCAGCCTTCCCCCATACTTTTTAACTGAATGGTTTGTTTTCCTGCCGGTAATGCCACTGTCATATTTCTGAACCCCCAGGTAGTTAATCCTCCGGTATTCGGAATATCCTGACTTGACTGAAGATTACCGATCGAATCGAGGATTTGCAATGTGGTCCCATCAATACATGCCATTTTAAATGTAATCGTATAAGTTTTGCTTTCAGGGAGATCTACCTGATAAGTTGCCCAGTCTTTAAAATAAAAGTCATTCAGGTATAAATTCCCGGTTGTAGCATCCATTCTGCGAAGACTGGCACTATGGGAATTTGAAAACTTTTCCGCCTGAATCGTATCCTGAGAACTAAAATAATAGTTTTTGTCAAAGGAGGACATGTGAATATAAATATCTCCCAATTCTGTGAGCACTCCCCTGTTGTTTGTTGTCAGGATTGAATTATACGGGAAAGCAGAGTCCCCGCCGCCATTCCGCCCGATAAACCATGAATACCTGTAAATACTCGAATCATTTTCCAGGTAAGACAAGAGTTGAACCATATAATCTTTTTGAGTATCAGGGGTAAGAGTCTGAGTAGCATCATATTCACAAAATTCAGTTAACCAAATGGGTTTATTGTATTTTTTAAATAGTGCCAGATTCGCTTCGACTGCATTTTCAGAATTCATATAATTATGAACAGCAATATAATCGAAATGACAGGTTGGACATACTTTAATAAAATCGTCCATATACTGAATCGGATCGGTATAAGTAACCCCATTTTCTGAAACAGCACCTGTGGCCGGAGCATAATTCAAGGCAGGTCCTACAATTTTTAAGTGATACAAACCGGCTATTCTTTCAATAAGAGGCCATTTAGCAGCTGCCTGAGTTGGGGTTAAATTGGCCTGTGCTTTAAAATTCGGTTCGTTGAATCCAAGTATGTATTTTATATCGGGATGCGTTGAATAAAAATTCTTCATCACCACACTGTCAAGTCCATTCCATGCCATTGGTAAAAAGTCCATAAACGGATCAAAAACAGCAGCCACTGTAAGCCCCGGGGTTTGCCCCCAATTATAAAACCACGAAATCCCTTTACTCAATGTTGATAAATCTTCAACATATGGAATGTCATAAGCTATTCCACGTTTAAAGCTTCTGGCCTGTTGACTGAAAACATTGATTGAATAACCAATAATGCAGCTTAGTATAATGATAAATATTGCCATACGTTTCATTTAGCAGATTATTTTTTAATCACTTTTTGAGTATACAATCTATCTCCTGCAACTATTTTTACAAAATATATTCCTTTGCTTAAAGTACTTGAATCAATATTTATTATATTTTCATCAGTTTGCTTATTCAAAATACTTCTTCCATTGATATCATATACAGCTATCACTTTTCTTGACTGATAACTATCCGGAAAAGTAATATCTAATTTATCGGATATAAAAGTTGGAATAATCGGATTGTCCTTTGAAATATGCTCCTCTACACCCAGACTTGCATCCTGATAAACCCTTACATAGTCGACCAACATTTGTTGAGGGAAAATGGTATTGTCCACCGGACCGCCCAATGTACCACCCACCGCCAGGTTAAGAATTATATACATAGGACCGGTAAACGGATAATCAACAGGGATGACCGAAGCTGAAGAGAATTCCCAATACTCAGCTCCATCAAAGAAAAACTTAATGTTTGAGGTTGTCCATTCAATAGAATAAATATGAAAACTGTCTGTGAGATTTACATAGGGCTTGACTAAATGAAAATTATTGCCAAGCGTTCCGTTATAATCTTTGGTGTGTATATTGCTTTGAAACTGATTGGGTTGTGAACCCTGAAACTCACAAATATCCACTTCACCACATGCCGGCCAGTTACCATATCCCAGGGTCCAGAATGCGGGCCATAAACCGCCACCTTTAGGTAATTTTATACGGGCTTCTATCTTTCCGAAAGTTACATTTTTCAGGTTCTGTGTGCTGATCTTTGCCGAAGTATAATTCCAGGATGTAGTGCTTACAGTATAATTTTCCAACAAAGAAGTAATGACCAGATTCCCATTCTCAACTTTTAAATTCTGAGGTCGGCTGGTGTAATATTCCAGTTCCTTATTTCCAAAACCTGTGCCCGCATTTACAGGTGTCCATATTTTAGTATTGAGAGTGTCACCTTCAAATTCATCCGACCATACCAACTGCCAGTTCTGCGCTTTTGCAGAACAGGCAATGAATGTGATTAGATATAGGAGCATTAGAAACCGGTTGATTTTCATTTTTCTGTTTTTTATTACTTGCTTATATTTCCCTTATTTTTTTATCTTAATATCCCGGATTTTGAGTCAACTTGGGGTTGTTATTCAATTCAATTTCAGGAATTGGAAATAACTCATGTTTACCTTTGACAAATTCACTCATATCCTGTCCTTCCTCCGTAATATATTTCAGACGATAGGCGTTCATTACCTGATCGGCTATTCCCCATCGGACAAGGTCAAACCAACGCTGTCCTTCCATGGCGAATTCAACACGGCGTTCGTGACGAATGGCTGTCCGCAAATCGGTTTGGTTCGCCGAATAACTCCCGTATGGGAATAATGGCAGGATAGTCGGATCAGACGGATTGGTTGAAGAATTTTTAGCCCGTTGCCGGACTAAATTTAAGTTTGCAATTCCTTCTGTCAGATTATTCGTTTCACAGGCAGCTTCAGCAACCATCAGTAACACATCTGAGTACCTGATTACAGGAGTATTGCCCGGTCCACGGGTATCATGCGCAAGTAATGGGGTATAAAAACTGGCACCATGCCAGAATCCCAATGATGCCTTTCGACTATGGTAACCGTTACTAAACTTACTGCCTCCATATACATCCCCTGCATCATAAGGTAAAATAGTTTCAGCAAGCCGGTTATCACCTGTTTCGAATTCATTATACAAATCCTGTGTCGGACGATTGAACCCCCAACCATAACCCGGAGCTCCGTCACGTGAACGTGTCATAATCTGATCAAAGTTTCCACGGGTCAATCCCAAACCGCCGTAATCACTGGTAGCTTCTGCCATATATTGAATTTCGAATACAGACTCTGGTCCGTTTTCAGTCACGAAACTCGGGATAGTAGGACTTACCAGGACTTTAAAATAATCGGAATAATTTGCATCCAACTTGTATTCGTTTGAACTGATAATACTGTCTCCCAATGAAATTACATGGTTATAATCCGCAACCTGATTTTGGCTATTGAGAATGTCAAATAAAATAACTCTCATCAACATTGCCTGAGCGGCTCCTTTGGTAGCACGCCCTGTTTCAGTAGCCGCATACTGGCTTTTAAGAGGTAGAGATTTTATTGCATCTTCCAGATCCTGACGTATAAAGTTTACTATAACAGCTTTTGATGATCGTGCCATTAAAGCGTCATTTTGTGTAAAGGTCCGGTCACCCTTGATGATGCCTCCAAAAAGACGCATCAATTTAAAATGATACAGTGCCCTTAAAAATTTAGACTCGCCGATTAAACGGCTTTTAAGTGCAGCATTAATCGCTGTGGAGTCCATGCCATTAATATTTTCGATGGCAAAATTTGTTCTGAATATCCCCTGATAATTGATGATATAAAAAGATTCAAGGAATTCACTGTTAGGAGTTGTCTGAAAATTTTCCATAAGCCCGACTTCCTGCATGTCAGAAAGCGATGCACCGCCCTTCAGGGCATCATCGGACACTACATCACCTACAAACCACTCATTGGCATAGGTTGTCGAACTTAACTGCCATTGTAAAGGAACATAGGCTGCATTGACCACTGTAATGGCTGCCGAGTCATTTTTAAAGTATGTATTAAGCTGATTTGTAGCCAATGGCGGCGGAGTTAAAAAGTCGTTACAACCGGTGAATACGACCATAATAACCAGGGCTATGAAGATATATAATTTTGTTTTCATTGTTGTTTTTTTTATCTGTTGTTTCCTTGAATTTTTATATTCGTAACTTCATTGAATTAAATTTTTAATGTAAATCTTTATTTAATTATGAATTATGAATTATGAATTATGAATTATGAATTATGAATTATGAATTATGAATTATGAATTATGAATTATGAATTATGAATTAA
>Ga0302268_1000674_pt1 | contig 21213 bp, 11 predicted proteins | sample III_Bog_E2_1_FD_194554 | JGI IMG/M metagenome (GOLD analysis project Ga0302268, IMG submission 194554) | Peat permafrost microbial communities from Stordalen Mire near Abisko, Sweden - III_Bog_E2_1 | ecosystem: Environmental > Terrestrial > Soil > Wetlands > Peat | place: Sweden: Abisko... | reverse complement strand
CAATATTTTATAGTGTTTTCTATTGTTTGTTTTCCCCCTCCATAAGATATGATTGAACTAATTAATATTACCATATTAACAATCGTAAAATATTCAATTTTTCTATGCTCTAAATATAATTAAAATAATCTATTAATCCTACCATGATTCTCATCGCTAATCATTAATTGCTGATTCTTTATTTTAGCCTCCCACATCAATTTGTCCCACAATTCCAAAGATAAATGGTCAATGTGCCATTTTGTGGAAATGACTCAGTGAATAGTAATTAATAATTTAATTGCCCAATATTAATTATGAGCATAATTGATTTAAATTTATCAAACAAGTGCAATATTGATGAAGAGTAGCAAAGCCAACAGTTTTTAGGGTCACTCCTTTTTTGCATGTACTACCCTGATCAATCAAGATCAACCTCCTCTTCAGCATCTCTAATCCGAACCTTATTAAAAAAACTTCACTCCTTCCATGTCGGACACCCATCGTTAGCTAGCCGAAGCGATGCAGCAAAACTCTTACTCTATCCCAATGGATTAAGCCAAACAGCCTCGGTTTTATGACTAATATAAAAAAATCTTCACGGTGTCCCACCACATAGCTCTCGAAAAATCTAGACTCCAAAAGGTTTTGTTGGTCTGTGCAAAACGCCTAAAAATTATTGAAGTACCTCTGTTTTAACTAAGGATAAAATGAAAACAGTAAATGAAAACAATTAAGCTCCTAAAATAAGTTTATCAGAATAAACTAAAATTAAGAGATTAAGGAGAACCGATGAGGAAATTTAAAAAAAATATCAATGCACTCTACCTCACTGTGACCGCTTCTATAGCAGTGAGGGATCCCTTCATCAGCATATTAAACTAAAACATTCAGAATTCAACAATCAGGAGTGTGTAAATATCTCCTCTTCGAATCGAGAATGAATGTTGATGATTTTTACTTCATTTGTATCAATGCGGTTGTTCGGGCTGATAAATATATTTGCTGTATAAAACTCAATAAAAATTTCAACTGGATGTCTTTTATAATTTATGTAGCTAGAGTCGATTTATTAGGAACTCTCACCCTTCTACATCCTGATTTATCTGCATGATCTGAAATCATTTAGCGTTTAAAATTTGAGATCATTGCTCTATAGACTGAAAGGAGGGCTTCATTGTGATGACAATGAACAAAAAATTCACGATGCATTGATACAAATTAGTAACACTAACAAAGATAACAAACTCAATAAAAGAAAAGAAAAGTTTAAACCATATTTCAAATAGACTATGCCTAAAGAAAAAATCGATTAAAAATCACTTTCTATTAATACAAATATGGACAATCAATCTACAAAATATTCAAGCAGAATTTTTGGTTTATTAGACCAAAGTGATTTATCTATTAATGACTCTTGCCTTCTCGATCATGAAATCTATCATAAAGAAGAGAAAGAGATTTATTAGGATATCTAGAAACAATCAGGCAAAATTTATGATGGAAAATTATACATTCAGCTCGAGGTTTCGTGTCAAGGCAAATCAGCTACTGTTATGGTTGACTTTATTGTGAATCCATAGGCAAAGCAATCTACAATTAATAATGTTATAAAGATGAAAATTAACCCAAAAGCCACCAATTCACTATAATTGTTTATCAATAAAAGAAAAAATATAGTAGAAGTAAAAGAAGGAGAGAACATAATTGGATTAGACTATCTTCGCTAATACAAAGTTATACTATAATCTAATTATCGCCCTTAAGTTTCACGGTTCTCCCTAAAATATACCAATTGATTATCAACATTTATATGCAAATGGTCGATATACTATCTATATTATGATTATTGCCAATATTATCAGAAATGAAACGGTTTACGATCATACATATATCTTTTTATTGGAATTATATATAAAAATTAAATTCTTTCTGGCTCCAGTTAGATACTTAACAATAGGATGGAAAATATAAATAGGAAACAAAACAATTTGGGCTTTTCGTATTATCTTAATTCGCAAAATTAACCTTTTAAAATACCAGTCAAGGTACGATTCACTTTCTTAAATCGAGCCAATTCTTCTGGTCAATAGTAATAATTTAGCATTGCAAACGTAATTAGAAGGAGTTCTCTTCAAAAAGTATTATGTAAATTATGTGAAATGGATTATCCATAATCAGAAATGACTTGTATTAGTGATTGCAAGCATAACTTTTGTGTAAACTGCATGCACCACTACATCACTTACAAATTAAATGTTATGGAAAGTGTGATCTGTCCTGAAGAAAACTGTGCCAAGGAAATAGATACTCGAAGTAACTGCTTTGTAGCACTTTCTGAAGATTATAAAAACAAATATAATAAACTGCAGGTGTGGAAGCAAACTATTAGTAATCCTAACTATAGACTGTGCCCTGAGGAAAAATGTAACGGAATTATAGACATTCGTAGTACTATGTATAAATGTCAGTCGTGCAAAATTGAGTATTGTCGCGAGTGCATGCTTAAAAGGCATGAAGGACCATGTGACAAAAATTTTCAATTAAATTTCTCAAACTGGAAAAGATGCCCTAAATGTCATATGTTCATATAAAAAAACGAAGGCTGCAATCATATAACCTGCCTTTGCAGTCATCAATTCTGCTATTTGTGTCTAGCTGATTGGAGATATGATCATCAATGCTTGTAGTTTGAAGTTCGTCGGGAATTTGAATAGATGTCAAGATGGAAACAAATTATTATGGGTATCCTTATGGTAATTTTCTTTCCAGTATACTTAGCAATTATTATGATAATAGTAGTAGTTGGTATTGCATTAATAATTGCAGTATGTATTGCTTTGGGGCCAGTTATAGCATACTCTCACGTTTGTAATAATATGTCGGCGGTGCCGTTATTCATACTTTTCTATCCTATAATTGGTATTGTAATCGCTATTGCTATGCTCTTTTTTCTTTATGACAAGCGACAATAATTCCATCGAAAAATTCGGTGGTACTGGTAGATTATCTTTCTCTTATTCTACCCTGCGGAAATATATGAAAACAACAATCAAGATTTAAATTGGTGAATTCAAGGTTCAAATATAATATTGAATGATTTAAAGATAATTTTAATAACTATGTAAAATTATTTAAAACTATTCTTTTAATTTTAGCAACAATAAACAGAGTTATTCTGTTATAAATATTAGTTAATTTCAGTCCAGAAATTAACTATTAAATATTCTAACTTTTATCAATTAAATAAATATCGCTGTATTATTTCATATTTCATCTTATGGTAAATGATATTTACTGACGAAACCAACTTTTACATTTAAATCTGTCAATTAAACTATTTGGCAAGTTCAATTATGAGATGAGCATCAATAAAAATATTTCACAGAAATAAACTATCATAAAAAAGTGTTTTCGGCACGAATTTATGAGATCTCACTCCTTTGATATTTATATAATAATATTTAAGATGGACTTCTAGTATATTATTAAGAAATAAACCTTCATAAGAATCAGATACGAATAGATTAACAAAGTTTACTCCATTCATCCCAAAGTACTATACCATTTATTTAGAAATTAGGTGAGGGTTCTTTTGGAAGCGTTTATAAAGTAAAGGAGAAGGCTTTGTCTAATTGTCCCTGGAGAACTGCCAAAATATTCCCAAAAAAGAACATCAAAAATGTCGAGCAAATAGTGAATGAAATCAATATTCTCAAAAAACTGGATCACCCAAACATAATTAAAATTTATTAAATCTTCTAATCCGATAATGACATCTCCTTGGTTCAAGAGTAACTCTAAAATAAGATAGTTTCTGTGACGGTGGTGATCTTTTTCAAAAGCTTTCTCTAAACGGTGCTTTTTCTGAGATTGATGCCCGTAAAATACTTCGACAAGCTTTGGAGGCTGTATACTATTGCCATCGAAATAAAATATGCCATAGAGATTTAAAACCTGAAAATGTTCTATTCCTGAAAAAAGATACATTGGAAGTAAAGATAATTGATTTTGGACTTGCATTTGAATGGTCTGAATCAATGTTAAAATAGCTTGTGTCAAAATCAGACAAAAATGTTGTTGGAGCAGTACCTATAGCTTAATCCAGATGCATTACATCGCTTCATAGATGCTGACTTCGTAAAAATATGATTAAAAATGTGATATTTGGTCATTAGGAGTTATTCTCTACATGTTGGTCACTGGACAGCCGCCCTTCAATGGCGCAAACTAAGAATAAATCTTTTCAAAGATTATTTCCTATCAATATTCATTAAATAGTAACAGATGATGAATGTAGTTCCGGGACTGAAAACATCTAGTAATCAGTTAAAAGATTTAATACAAAGAATCCTAGTTCCCTGCCATGAAAGAATTACGATATAATAAATTTTAAAACATCCTTGGATTGTCCATGAGCCCAAAAGGATTTCTTTAAAAGTTGATACAACCAATTTGATGAATTTTTGCTAATTTTCAAAAGTATTTATGTCAATATTTCAGATTAAAAAAATAGCAGCAAACTTAATTTCTTCTCAACTCTCTTCATTGCAAATAAAGTAGTTGACTAAAACCTTCCAGGAAATAGATGTTAATAAAGACGGAGAGATATCTCTATAAGAATTAACACAAGCTTTGAGTTAATACGGGTTAAAATTATAGTAGATTCAAAAAATAATGGACTCTGTTGATTTGAGTCGAAATGGCAAAATAAACTATACTGAATTTGTGGCAGCTTCATTAGAAGAAGGAGTCATCTTTGAGGAGGATAATATTCTGAAGGCTTTCAAGATGTTGGATTACGATGGAAATGGGGTCGTTTCTAAATAGGAGTTGATGAGTCTATTCAAAAGTAAATTGATTGTAACGTAGAAAATGGAATGAAAAAATACAAAACAAAAAACGTGACCTAAATCATTAATCAGTGCGACAAAGATGGCAATGGAGTCATTGATTTCAAAGAATTTAAAGAATGCCTTTTGAAAACCAAATGATTAATTTATCCAAATACAAAATGAATAAATTTGTTTCTCACCCACTAAGAAATATCATCTCTTTCTATGAATGATGATTTGATTAACATATCAATATTTTTTTAAATTGTAATTGGCATTTCTATCATAAAAGTAACTTATTCAAAGATGAAGACCAACGGTCTTAAATATATAAATATAGATTGATATATCATAGAATCTTGTAAAATCACTTCTCTTTAGAAATGACGATCTCAAAGACCTGCTAGGAAATTTGGGCGACTCCTGATATTCTTTAGTCATATTCGCACCAAAGATCACTGAAATCGGCATTTTCGAAAACAGTGTCACTATCCTTAACCTTCACTGTGAAGATATCATCAAATCTAATGGAGATAATCTAAACTCCTCGGCATTCCACATTAGCAATAATATCTTTTACCATTCCATGCTAGTCAGCAGAAGCAGCATAAGCAGAACTTTTTAAAATGGTAATATAGCTCTTCCTTTAACAGTTTTTGCATTTTACTGAGAAATTGGCGAGTCCATGCTGTTTTTACATTTCAACTTCGGCATTACGGTTCACTCCAACTTCCTTGGGAAATTTCTCATGACAGCTTCCACATTAAATCTTGAAATACAAGGTGACATCTTAAGGTATTGAAATTGATTCAACGTTTTCTGTTCGAGCAAGGAAAATAATGCAATAGAGTGGCATTATATTTATGAAATAATTTGGATACCTTCAATTGCGAATTAACAAAATAAATATCATATTCCAAGATATTTATTGGAGAAAACCTCTATAAAATTGGAATGGTAAAATTTATTTAAAAACAATTAATAAATTATTCTTCTTTTTAAGGAAATTATTATGTTAAAAAATATTTTCAATCTTATGCTGTTTCCATTATATTTTATTGCTAAATCATTCTATCTCCAATTCATAGCTTTAGACATGATATCTTAAAATGTTAATATTAAGATGTTAAATCGGTTAAGTAAAATAACATTATTATTAATCATTAATTAGAGATAGAAGAAAGTTAAATGATGATAATAAAAAAAGGATGCTTTAATCGAGAGAAGAAAATGCTTTCTCTCAGTAAATAAAACTAAACAACTGGGAAAATACTACGAAAATCGAATTAGCCTTTAATTTTAAACATAACTTCAAAATCGAAGTTAACAAGCAATATTTTCCAAAATATACAGACCAACATAGTTTTAAAAGGACCAAAACTGAGCTTAGACTAAAATAGCAGTAAATCTAAGGAGTTATCCAACATGAAGCCCATGATTAAAATTCCAGACTCTCAATAATAATTAACTCTTCATTCTAACCGTAAATCCTTTCGCAGAACTTCCAGAAGGTCAAAAACAGGTATTGAACATCCAATGACTCAAATTCAACTGTAGCTCGATCTTATGCTATAATCTTTAAAGACAAATAACGTTTTAAACTCAAACCATATGAACTCCTTTGTGATCAAGCGGTAGGATTTGGCACAACTATTATAAAAGATGATATATTATCAGCTCGATCGTACAAGTTCAATCTTTACATAAAATATAGCTGTCTTTCCGTTTGTGAATTCTTTCCTGAGTGAAATTAAGAAACGCCTTAAAATTGAAAATAATATTTTATAATCAAAACATTTTTAGATCCACAGCAAAACTATCTCACTTAAAAGGACATCTGAAAGTTATGAAAAGGAAGTTGATACTGTTTAGACTCAATTAGCAAAGTCTTTATCTAAAAAAATTCAAATCTAAAAGCAAATTATTTAATTATAAGAGAAGAAAAATTTTTTATAGAAAAACAATGATGATATCGAGAAAAATATGGCAAAAATGTCAAAGAAATATTATGGGTTAATTGAAAATATTAGTGAAAATTAAACAAAATGGGTAAACATATTGGAACAGATTAAAATATAATCATAAAAGTTAAAGCATATCCATGAATCCTCTCAGAAGATACTCACCTATGTTGATGATCAAACCAAGAATAAGCTGGTTAAGTTGGCCAGCGACCACTATAAAGATGTAGAATCAGAAATCTATTAGTATGCCTCCTATCTACAATGCAATGCACTTGCCTCCAGCCTCGAATTTTAACCAGTTCCTTTTCACCTCCTAACCAAAGATGTGGAATCAGATATGAAGAAGATAAATAAGACTATTATACAGAATTAAGAAATGAGTGCGGTAGATAAATTTAGATTAATGAGAGATTTTTTAATGGAATCCATATAAAAATATAGAAAAAAGGTATTATTTTTCCTATTCAGGACGAAGAGCGAGAAAAATTGCTTTTGTTTAGAACCAAATGCGTGAGAAATTTTATTGATAAGATGAAGCGATTACTTGATAATTGGGAACTTAAGCAAGAGTATTTGGTTAACCTGCGAAATGAATTTGGCTTTGACTCTGAAAGTTTAATCAAATAGATGATGAGTTTACAAGACTTACCAGTTTGTGAAGTGTGCAAATCGACAGTCGGTCATAAAAAGAATAAGTTGCTTAGTCTTTATTAAAAGATAGAACTGAACTATAAGATGGGTAATTCTTTCTACTGATTTGTTCGCTTTTATTTGATGATTACTCGATTTAATTCGTTTAGTTTAAATTGAATAAGATTGATAATAATTTTATCATGCAGGGAGTCGTTCACAATGATAAAAATATGAATGGATCCATCTCATTAGAAAACAAGGAGGAAGATATGTAAAAAGACAGAAAGATAAAAAGATTGACTCAAATTAACCGATAACTCATCGACACGCTAAAACAGCAAAATGATGAACTTACCAAAAAGATAAGCAAACAAAGATTGAAGGGAGGAAGATCTATCAGCAAAAGCGCTCCTAAATAAACCAAATAGCTGGAAAGCATTCGAAAGGAGCTTTCTAATGCTTACAAGCAAATTGACATGTATAAAGACATTGTGCAAGGCTTAAAGGCAAAAGAAGTATCACTAGATAATGTGGAAAAGTACATTTATTATCATTAAGGATTTATTAGTTGGAAAATAAAGTTAAAGTTGAGGACGCAACAATATAAAATCTGCAAAAAGAGATCAAGTATCTTGGTGGAATGAGAGAGAAACAGGAAAAATAAATTAAAATATTTGAGAATTAGGATGTAAAACATGCCAAAACAACTTTAGAGAAATAGATTGTCGAATTCAAATAAAAAATTAAGAACATTAAAAAAAATTCTGCCAAACGTGAAGAAGTAGAGAAAAAGCAGCACGCATATTATGTAGAACTTTAAAAAGCATTGAGAAAGGCCAACGACGAATACTACCCTGGAAAGGTTGATCGGAAATAGATCAAAGATAGTGATGAAGAGATAAATGAGAGGTAATGGCAATCTGTTAAGGATAAGGTCAGTGAACTACGTAAGTTGTATCAATAAAATAACAAAAAGCTTGACTTGATCAATAGGCAGAAGCTGAGGGAGCTGAAGTCATTTTAATAAAATTAATTAAAGTTAAAATAGAAAATGAGAAGACTAAACACACTCAAAAGCAGAATATCATAATTAGGCAAATTGACAATCATAAAATAATTAAAAGAAGCAAAAGAACAGCCTAAATTATAGCCCCTACCAAAGCGATAAGAGTTTATCAAAAATGATAAAAACAAAGAAGAGAGATAAGTCAAAAAATGGAATGTTCCAGAAGGGTTTTGCCTGGAAAAGGGGAAGGTCTTGCCAAACTCGTCCTTTTTTTCAGATAAAAACATTATTGGAAATCAGCACAAATATAAAATAGTTGAAGTCAACGTTTGGACGGATGGCTATGGCATCCCATGCCTGCTAAAATTTATTTATGAGGATGAGTAGCAACAGTTGATTGAAGGAAAATAAATGACTGAAAGCATTCCTCAAACTTTAGAAATGCAGTCTTTCAAATTAAAGGAAAAAGACTATTTATGGCATATCAGCGGAAAGTTTAGCCATGGTATCCTTACATCTTTGACCCTTAAATCGAAGTTAGGCCAATAAATTACTTTTTGTGATGAAAATTCCTCATAGCCGGGTGATCCCTTCAACTTTTTTTCAAAACCAAACGAAATTCCCACATGTTTCTTTGGGGCCACGATCCATCCAAACTAAAATGAGTTAAAGATATGTTATTTGGGCTGCGAGTTTATGAGTGATTGGTGAATAATAAAAAATATTTAAAGGTATATGACCAACTATTGAGATCTCTATATTCAATCATGACATCAATAATAATTAATTTTTGACTTCAGATCTACAATTTATTTATTTAACTCGCTTATCTTAATCTCGTAGCTTCTTTTTTCAGTCAGCCAGTCAAGTTTTTATCTTGTCCAGCTGTCAAGTACGCTTTTGGTTCGTTTATACATTTCTTACATCGGTGTTTTGTTATTTGACAATTGAAGCTTTAATGTGGACTTGTCTGATGCATTGAAGTTCATAGTCGAAGATTTGTGATTGGATTTACTCTCACTCATTTGGTGTCTCAAAGAGTTAAAGTGGCTTTGCACTGCTTTATTTTTTTATTTGCGAAGATCTAGATTGACAGCTTTGGTTTTATATGTGGAGTGGCTCAAGGAACTGTGCTAAGTTTGCATAAGCTTCGACTCGTAAATATTTAAATAGCTACTCTTTTTGTGTTCGCTTTTTTCAGTGGACTTCTTTTTATTTTTTTGTTTTTCATTGGGTGTGCATGGACTTTGAATTGACTTAGCCAAGCAAAGATTGCTTTTTTCCGGTGGTGTTTTCTTGTTCTTGAGTGTCAATTTCGAATACTGCTGTCCTTTCTGTCCGTCTGAATAATTTTTGCCGATATTCATGCGGTAATGTTCAATATATTTCTTGCTGTCCATTTAAACTTACTACTAAAATATATAATACCTGCGCTGCCTTCTTTTAAATTTCTTCCCACTTAAATTATATATAACTCATTCTTCTATTTATAATTTCAATATGTCAATCAAATGGTATGAACAGCACTTGGAATAAATTATTCGAGAAAACTAGGGATTGAAATACGAGGCCAAGAAAAATAAACCCATTCAAAGTACTTCTCAGGAGGTGGCGGCTGTTTTTAAGGAGTTGTTTCCGGATATACCGCCGATGGTAAGTAATAATGGAAATTGTACTCATGAGCTCCTTTAATATTATAGGAAAGCAGCAGGCAAATGGCTATAAAAATAAAGGGCAAAAATATAATTCTTACTACATTCAAGTGAAACTGAACAGACAGCTGCACTAAAACTCAAAGGCAAAAAAGAAACCGTAAACAAGACAGTGGCATTTAAATAAGGAAATCATGACTTTGTTGAGAAGACAGGGCTTCAATTGAGGCATTAACAAGACTTGATTGTTAAAATGGACAAGATGGAAAAAGAAATTGTCTAGTTAAAAAAGGAAATAGTCAATTTCTAAAAGGAATAGCAAAAATATATCGGTTAAATAGGGAAACTAAGGTCAATCACTAAAAAATTATAGTTTTAACTTGCACAGAGGCTGCTTGCTGATTAGAAGATTAAAAGATCCATGGTTAAATAGCATGAAAGACTATAACAAAAAGTAGCTTTCTTAACAAAATAAACTCTCACTTGGAGAGATTAATATGAACGCATTTGGAACTAACATCAAAAGCAGAAAAACACTCTTTTTCATCTTGAGAAATGCTAGGAAGAGACCTTAGTCAATACTTCCTGCAAAGATGATCGTGAACATGGCGAAGAAGAAAACAATCAAAGCAATACATGGGTCATCAGGGGAGAAGACTTTGAACAGTCTTATATCGTCGATGACAGATTAGATCATTCCTAGATAAGTGATTTTCGAGTCTAAAGGCATTGAATTGTCTATGACAATAATTCAATGATATTTATCTTTTAAGTTTGTATGACTGTATTCCTATGATAATACAATGAACCTCTAAATTAATACCTTAAAGATATAATAGTTATAACTATGAACTCTGGTGAGCAGAAGATAGGGAAGATGACCTTATAATTAAGCAAAAATTAAAAAGTACCAAATCTTGTGTCCATTCGCGATGTCAATAGTCAGGACACGAGGAATAGATTACTCTTGCAAGCTCGCAACCATTTGCATCCCACTCAACAATTAAAAATATAGAGTCTTGAATAAACAATTCGTCAATAGTCATTAAAAAAGGAACAACGTGATGAAAATGAAGAGATGCAAATAAAGGTGAAGGAACTGGCCAAACAGCTATAAAAATTGAATGAAGTGAATCAAGGACTCATTGTAAGAATAAAATAGGTTGAAGCGGCCTATCACAATCTACGAGGGCATTTGCAGCATGAATATTAATAGTAAAAGAGCAAACTAAAAAATTAGATTTACAGTCAAGTTTAGCAATATGTTAAGAGAGCAGTGTAAAAAGTCACACACAATTTAAAACAGGAACGAATGGCTCCTTCACTTGAAGATAAGCTGGAAAGGTTCATGATCGAACTCATTGAAATTAATCCGATTTCGGTGGAACAATATGTTAGAAAGGAAATGAAGGAAGATGTGAAAGGCCACACAAGCTAAAGAATAAGCAATTAAAGAGCCGATAGATATCTTACTGAGCTGGCAACCAGCAAAAGAAACATGCCAAGTAAAGAGCAATATTCATCTCTTATGAAAAGGCTCAACGGTTAAGATACAATGACCAACAGCAATGTGGAGGTGAGCAAATTTACCAGTTCGAGTCAAGATACCCGTCTGCGAACTATCTTCGCAGTTACTCCACAAAAAAGAAGGCGAATTTTTTGATTTTTATCTTTTCTATCATTTGATCAAATATTAAAATTATAAAACTTAATTAGACTTCAACTTCATAAATGCGCGTCTATGCAGGCACCTACCAAGGTCATGTTCTCATCCTTTAAGGAGACTCTACTTCGTTACACATAAAATCTAATAAACTAATCTCCGAAAACTCTATAAGAGCTCTTTGCATATCTGGTCCCGAACTCCTAGTGGGAGGATACGACCAATAACTGAAATCGGTGAATAAAATAACTGGAGTTTAATAAAAATAATCAAAGTAAAGTTTGGGTATTATCAACTGCATTTGCAATGCCGGCGACAAAATGATTGCAGTTGGCCTTGATACAGGAACAATTCGTTTTTGGGATAGAGAGAATTGGAATGTGAGAAAAGATCTGAGAGAACACAAGAAAGCAGTGAAAGACATCAAGATTGATGCTAAAGGTTTAATGTTGGTAAGCATTGCGGGCAAGGAAATGATTTTCTGGAATATAAACACTCTCAAAAGTTTATATCATTACAAATTCGATTTTGGTATGGCGTATTTTATTTAGAATTGGAGCATATTTTGCTTGTCGATAGCTTTGAATATCTATTCCTTCTCGGAGATAGGACCATCAGACAGCTAAGTACTGATGATAATAGATAATTATTCAAGCTGGACTTGACTGAAAAGATACAGTGTGGATTGGTCTTTAACACATACCTCATTATCGCAAGTAATTTTGAAACAATTCAGCTGAAAAAGGGTATATTAGGATATGGAGTCATGGAAATTTTAGCTATTCTATTTATTTTAAGGCTTCTGAAGCGAGAATTAAAGATATCAAAAGAGTTTAATTTGATGGAGTCGATTATTTAGTGAGTGCTGATTGCAACGGATAAATCAGTGTGTGGGATGTTTTATAATTTTTGAAAAGTGTAGACTCAATTAGTCAAGACTACCATTTATAAGGTCTAAAACCCATAGGATCTTGCAACACCAAATAGAGAATTATTTGTATGTAAGTTTCAGCCATCAAAACCAATTCTAAAAAGCAATAAATAAATGTAAAAGAAAATAAATAAGCATAATAATAGATCGAAGTGCAAGAGCAACCCAAGTTGAAAAATAAAAAAATCCGTAAATTAAAACAAATATCCTAAAAAGGTAAAAGTAAATGATATGTATAAGATAAACAAGTCTTAACTCAATCAATTTAATAGGCACTAAGATATATGCTAAATTGCAATTTTTATGAATAAATGTAATTATTTCAATTATTTTGGTTCAAAATATTCTCTATATTCTATCGAATAAATTTATCCATCAATCACGCGATCAAGTAACTCTTCTTATATATGTATTCGATACATTCCACGATTGATGAATCGTGTTTTGTATTCATATAGGAGGACAGACTGTCCAAGATATAGATTTGGCCTTCAAATAGTACTGTTGTATAAAAATGTCCCAAGATATCGGTGGCTATGATGATTGGCTTGCTTTTATCAGCATTTCTTATCACATTTTCAAACTCCTCTTTAAAATGATTCTCATAGGTTCCAAAACTGCTAAAAAAATACAAATGCCCTTTGAACGGTAATTCCTCTTCTATTCTTGCCTTTTCTTCGAATTTAATTTCAGCAAGTTCTGAAGGATGGTCGTAAGCAGATTGTCTAAAGAAATACACTTGCTTATTGATAAATTATTCATTCACATTCTCAAGATAGTCGGATATTTCATAATTAGCGACCCAGTCCTTCATATAGGACTTCCTCTAGCCATCGTTCATTAATTTGTAATACTTTTTTATCTCAAATTTTCTTCGCTGGAGAATTGTTTTCATGACAGATTCGATTTAGTTGGCCAGGTTTTGCTTGTTGATTTATTTGAAGTATGATGGCTAAAAATGTGGCATCATGGCTAGATGTCTAGTGAGCGCACAAGTAATAAATCCACATATTCCAGTAGTGGTCCCATTATTCTCAGCCAACCTAACCATATCTTGGGAATTTTGGTCAACCAGTAGTATCTTGTTAATATGCATTTTTTATTTATATCTCTCCCCTTAAATATAAGTTAGTCTTGGTAATGAAACTAATATTTTCTGATCATCCTAATAATTCATCAGTTTTCATTAATTAACTTATAATTTGTCAATTTTAATCAGTTTATAATACTTTGTTGGCGCCATGCAGAACGAGTCATAATAAAATTCAGATACTCATGTCAATTGGATGGAAAACGCAGGATTTCTTTACGATAGACTTTTGATTCAGAAACTTAAATGGCCATCTCTTACATTTCAATGGCTTCCCTTCAGATAGGAGTCCCCTTCTCAAACACTGTATCACTGCCTTTATGCCTCTCACTCATCTGGCAATGCCCAATCTGAACATATCTATATTGCCGAAGTCTGCTTTCCAGCTTTAAAAGATATGAATGACGATCCTAAAGATATGGTTGCCTCCAAGATTCGTACATTGTATAGATTTACTCATTAAAATGAAATAAATCGAGCAAGATGCTGTCCCAAGGATGCCTCAGTAATAGCCGCGAGAGCTGACTAAGGTCCAATCTGTATATTCAAATACGGCAATGAATTTCCCATTCATCTTCTGGATGGCAATCTAAAAGGAGGATTTGCGTTATAATGGTCCCAACATGGCTTGGTTAGTGGAGATTTCGATGGAAATGCCTTCTTTTGGAGGGATATTTAAGGATCAATGCAAACTATTAACTACAACTCTAATATTGGAGATACTAAATTTGTAGATGATAGTCTTGTCGCAATTGTGGGAGATAGCGGATTTTTATCTTTTTGGGATGTGAGAACAAACTCGATCGTTCAAACCTCAGATATATCTGACAGTTAGAAGAGAGAGGTATACACTTTGAGTGTTAATCCGGTTCAAAATCAGTTGCTTTTGACTGGAGGTCAAGATAGCACTGTTAAAATATGGGATCGACGCAATCTTTCAGCAAAACTGCATAAATTCGAAGGCCATGATGATAGTGTTATGTCAGTTGAATGGTCTCCAGTGAATAGTACTTGGATGATAACTTAGGTAGTGTGTTTGCAAGTGGATCTTCAGACAAAAAAGTTAAGATTTGGGATTTGATGAGAGTAGGTTTCTAAATCCCAAAGGATCTCGGAGGAACTGACGAACTTCTGGTAAACATTTTAACATTTAGCTAACTCATGAGGGTCACAAGGGAGGAGTGAATGATTTGAGTTGGAATCCTTATGAGATGTTGTTAGGCAGCAGTGAATAAGACGATAATACACTCCAATTTTACCAAATGGTAGAAATTAATAAACTCAGACAAATAATATTCATGAATTAGAGTACGCTGAAGATGTAGAGTATTTAAGGGAGCAATGTTTTAGTTGATATGCGTTTATAGATGAAGACTGCTCGTTAAATCCCATATAATATTGAAAATAAAGACTATTATTTTGATTGAAAAAACGCATTTATCAATGAAATTTCTCTGTGTCCATCAGAAAGTTATTAATTTCAATAAATTTCATTTTAACTCATTCATAAACTATTAACAAATTTGCTTGCGCGAAGGAGCATACTATATTAACTAAGCTACAAGCCTAAAGTAATATAATTATTTAAATTCTTGGTAGTATGATGCTCAAGCAAGTTTTGTTCGTTACCTTCCTTATCTTCTGCGCCCTTTCTCAGAATATACAAGGAGGAAAAATAGGAGGCTATAGTGATGTGGACCCTGCCAGCATCAACTCCCTAGACGAGCTGATGGAATTGAAAAGAATAGAATTGATTGCTAGGAAAGCTTATTCGACTCAAAACAACGGAGAGGAGCTTTTGCAACTTACTCGCATTCAAAGGCAAGTGGTTGCCGGCCTCAACTACCGCCTAGATTTCGATTCTGAAAATGGAGATATCGTGGAAATCCAAATATTTGATCAGTCTTGGACTCACACCACTGAAGTGAAAAGCATTACCAGAAAGGCCTAGAAATGATGATCCCTCACTTTATTTTATAACTGAATAACAAATTGTATTCATTTAAAAGGGAATCTTAATCATTAGTGTTAATAATAATATTTTAAAAAACACAGATTCCCAACGTAAAAGTCAGTAATTTATTAAAACTCATGGCAATTAATATTATAGTTGATAAATTTGTATTTCAGAGACTCGTAGACCGTTTTAATCTAAAGATTGAAGTGATGATGCATTCATGTTTAATTTTTCATTCCAAAATAGTATTTGAAGATAGCAGCAATGCTCACAAATTCAAAATCAAATAATTATCATTGATAGTTATGTTTCTGCTTCTTGAATTATTCTTAGCAAACTCCGCTGATTTTAGATATTTCATTTTTTCTAGAACCATCACAATCACAATTATCAAGGTTCTTTGAATGATTTTTACTTGATTTTTAGTTCCTCATCTTCTAGTTGATATTTTTTCTTAGATATTCCTTTGGGTTGCATTTGATAATTTTAACTATTACTAAAAGTAGTTTGGCGTATATGTAATATAACAATATTTAAATCAGTCCTTTTTCGATAATACACGAACCTATTACTTAAAATCCTTAAACCCTCGGATTTAAAATAGTTACTAAGTTCGATAATATCAATCTTCGCTTTTTTTAAAATTATTAACTGTCACTCCGCTTAATTCATACAATATTTATTGAATTATAATTTTTATACAATAATCTTCTATTCAATTCGAAATGCTTAAACAAACAATACTCTTTATTTTCCTCATCTTCTCCATACACACTCAAAATTTGGTTGAAGAACAAGTTGAGGATTACAGCGATGTGGATCTGGCCAGTTTAACTTCTTTTTAGGAATTAGCTGAACTTTAAAGGATAGAACATGTCGGCCGTTAGTATTATGCAGAGCATAACAATGGCTAGGAATTGCTATAACTGATCCATACTAAAAAACAGGAAAGTGTTGGTACCAGTTACCTGATGGATTTTCGGGCATAAAACGGTGAAGTTGTTTAAATGGAGATCTATGATCTATTCTGGACCCTAACCACTGAGGTTAAAAACCTCACCCGAAAGGTGATGTAATGATTCTTAATCCACTCTATATATTGTTAATTTTTTCAACAAACTTAAGGAGAGTTCGATAACATAATCTTCATTCAGTAAACCACAATTCTAATTAATTGCCATAATCATTCACTTTGCAAAGTAGATGATTGGATACACCACATAGCCTAACTGAATCCAATCATAAATATTTTATGGAGTTATAGTAGGATTTTATTATTGATCATTAACTATAGAAATATACCATATTAATATCATATGTTTGAGGCCCTGCTTGAAAGGCTCCTCAATAGTATTTTAGGATAGTATGTTGAAAATTTCAGCGCCGAGAATCTCAGTATTGGCATCTGGTCCGGAGAGGTTGTGCTCAAAAACCTTAGACTCAAAAAAGATATCCTCAAAAAACTAAATCTCCCTTTTGGGATCAGATACAGCAGACTTGGCTGCTTGAAGATGAACATACCCTGGAAAAGTCTCGCTACAAGTAAAATAGAGGTTCTTTTGGAGGGTTTTGAACTAATGATTGACGAGCTCCCAGAGGCTTAATGGGAATGCAAGGACGTAAAGATAATTGAGAGTCGCAAAAAATAGCTGCAGAGTTACTGCGAAAGCATCCTTAACGATTTTGTCAAAAAATCTGGAAAGGAGAAAGAGAGTGAGGATGGATACTTCTCCAAATTGGTGGTGAAAATAATTGATAATCTCCAAGTGACAATCCGAGATATCCATATCAGATATCAAGACCATATCACAAATACGTAACTAAGCTATGAGTTAGATTTTCGTTTGGAGTTACTCTAGAAGAGCTTAAGCTCTATACTGTCAATGCAAAGGATACACCTGAATATATTGATCGGGCAAAGCCTGAGTATTCTAATGAGCCTTTAAGAAAGCGTTTAGAGCTATATAATTTCGGTTTTTACTGGAACTAGAAGTCTGAGCTATACTCTGAGTCTAATTACGAGCAAAAAATGAGCAGTACCATTGCCAAACGAAACCAGTCAACTTACTATCACAATTACATCATTCTGATGTCGTCACAGGCTAAACTATTGCAAAGAGATGCGGGGAAACAGTTTTAACTGCCTGAGATCGATTTGTCAATCGATCTATAAACTATAAAGATAGAAATTACCAATAGTCAACTTCAACAAATTATTGTTTTGGGTTAGAGGATGCAGAAATATACCAAATTAGTGAAGATTATGAATAGGCATAAGCTTAGCTCAAATGACATCATTAAAAATAGGGAAGAGTTTCTGAAAATATTTCCTGAATATTTTAACGGCTGGGGTAAGAATATGTCCCCACTCAATCTGCAAAAACTAGATGATATCCTCTAAAGAATGTAGGTATAGCAATTTACCTCTGATATAAGCAAATATTTGCAAAACAAGTAGAAGGATAGAATAGTGCAAGAGAAGAAGAATAAAAGTAAAGGATGGTTTAGCGGACCCAAAGAATTAACTGTTAAGGAGATGTAATAAATATAAAAATACTTGAATGACAACTTTGGTCAAGAAGTAAAATCGATTTAACGCCCCGTAGACTATCATCGTATTCATCTCAATTTTGCGCTTAAAAAACTGTCAGTTATTGTTGGAAATACCATGTCCATCATAAAGGAAGGGATTTAATTATAACTTGATGAGATACTTATTAATTTCAAGCTCAGATAGGGTGGGTTTACTTTATCAATGACTCTAATGGATATCGGAATCAAACTGTTCAAGCAAATAGGAATATAGCCTCGCTAATTTAAGAGTATCCTCTATAAAGTTATAAACATAAATAGTGAAAAGTCTAGGTAATATCTCAAAATGATAGTTGTGAGTCATCCCCTATAAAAAAAATATCTGGACACAGACATATATTTAAGAACTTCAGAACTAATGTTCATTTTTGATCCTAAAATTATATCAATTTCCACCTCGTTTGCCAATATCAACATCAGTAAGGAAAATAAAGAAAATGCTATTGAGAAATATGGTTAACTTAAGTAAATCACTGAAGCTGCTGTCGCATAATCACTTTAAAAACCGGCTAAAATTCAAATCGGTGTTAATGTCTTTATTAATACCATAACAGTGGTTATTCCCTTTAATCCTCGTTTACCAGAATCAGACTGCTGGGGTCTCACTCTAGGAAATTTGCACTTTACTTCTGATGATTAAACTTTACTCCGTACCTAGATCCTCTAAAATCTTCCTCTGCAAGTTTACAATATAAAGCTAAAATAATTTGAGTTTTGTCATTATAAAAACATTATATAAATTGAATAAAGTCGTAGACGTCTGATCAAATCTTAAGATATCACTCATGTCGTCATTGATAAATTAGATTTGGACCTGAAACTCTCTGTTTTTCATAATTGCACTTAGCATATCCCCAAAATTAAAATTGAAGTGGCTTTTTCGGAAATGTCAGTTCAAATCAATTCATTTGCTTATGAACATTTGTTGAAGATGGGGGATTGTTTTGAACAGTAGGAAGGCTTTGCCGATTCACGCATGAGCGCTAGGATTACTGAAAAGACAGAAATTATGGGAAAAGCTTCAAAAATTGGAGTGGTCTATATCAAAGACTCCCTCACTCGAGTCTGGAAAAAATACATTGCAGTCATGAGTGAAAACTACATCTACCTATTCATCAATAAACAAGATAAAAATTATGCTGCTTACTATTACATTAAACTTGCGGATCTATAAAAATATCGCGAGCCTTTGGATAAATAAAAACCTTTCTATTTTAAAATAAAAAACAAGATCAACTAGGTCATTTTTGGATTTGATAAAGAGGAATTGATTGATGATTGGATGGTAAAGATAAAGGCTCAATCGCAATTATCTGAAAGTTATATTGTAGCCCTTGATTCGACTGAGAAAATTGAGGAAAAAGTGGTGGTCAAAAATCACTATCAACTTAATCTTTTAGTCTAAGCCAGTATAAAATCTGCCAATATTAAAATATATACTTCAGAATCAGCAATCGATAAAGTGATTGATCTCACTATCTACAACATTGGTTCTCAAATGAGTCTCTACGAAAGCAAAACAGTCATTAATCTCAACATAAGTTCACTGGAGTTAAAAGACACAATCTAATATTATAAAAATCCATAACTGGCCTATTTCCTGAATACATCCAAACAAGCTAAGAATGAGTGTTTAATCAATATAAACGTTGAGCAGGTCAATAAACATCATCCTGATTATAAGCAAGTCGACTCGAGGATCAGCATTAATTTTGGAACATTATACTGCAACTACAAATGTGAAACAGTTCAGGCTTTAATGAAATTTTTTGTCAAGGAGAGTCCTTCCTAGAAAGTGGAAAATAAAATAGAGTCAGAAACATCGCAGGAAAGTATAATCAATGTCGAATAGAATGACGAGGAAGTCTTCCTCCTTGAACTAAATCTAAAGATATCATAGATCTCACTATTTGTAATAAACCAAAAAACAAAAACCACCTTGGGAAAAGCAAGTATCTTGGACCTCGTTCTTTTTAATGGCATGTCTCAAAAAAGAATGATTCTGCGAGGAAGTCTTCGGCAACTTTGCTACAAGGATTATACTAACTACCCCAACACTATCCTCGAGTAACATTAGTCATATGGTGAAGGAAGGTACTTGCTTGCTGCTCAGTAGGTCTAAAACAAAAATATGCTGGATTTTGATATCCAAATTCTGAAGAGACCCAACTAACTTCAGAAATCGATGCTTATTGATATACATTTAGCCAATTTAACAGCTTACTATACTCAACAAAGGGTGTTTAGAATTATTACCTATTTGAATACTCAAATGCTTCCCTCTTTCAATAATTCTTCCGCCGAAACTGTAAAACCTTTAAATGATATCAAGCCATCACCGACTGGAATGGAGTTGAAAGTGAACATCGAAAACATCAGTGTATTTTTGGAGCCAGATATCTCAAAATAATCCTTTTGTCCATAGTATATGCAGCTTAACATCGAAAAGATTACAGTCAGGAATTAAGCTGTCTATCGGTAATACGTGAAATCCTTAAAAAAGGTTATTTTAGTTTAGAACTACTTCGTCAATGTGCAAGGAATCAGCATCTTTATCCAATTTATCGATATGAATGGGGAGAAACACAGCTATAAGCTGACCAACAATCTAGATTTCGCTTGCTCCACTGACCTCATCGCCAATCCCAATTACTATATCAAGTAATACGGAAATTAATTCGACAATGGCTTGAGAGTATAATGTTCGATGACCCCTTTTTTCATGAGAATTAATCACGATGATTTTAACTTCATGATGAAGTGTCTGAATTGGAATATAACTCACAACGACGGAGCTGATGATATCCTCTTCGATATTCCCAAAGAAATAGAGGCAGCAGATCAACCGAAAACTCAAAATAAGGACAATTTCTATCTTATGGTCAAGATGGAGTGCATTTCATTGTTCCTA
>Ga0302268_1000669_pt1 | contig 21236 bp, 13 predicted proteins | sample III_Bog_E2_1_FD_194554 | JGI IMG/M metagenome (GOLD analysis project Ga0302268, IMG submission 194554) | Peat permafrost microbial communities from Stordalen Mire near Abisko, Sweden - III_Bog_E2_1 | ecosystem: Environmental > Terrestrial > Soil > Wetlands > Peat | place: Sweden: Abisko... | reverse complement strand
AAAACCCGGTTTCTCTGCATTATTTACATCTGACTGAATAAATTTCCAGTTGTTATCTAAAAGAATATGTTGCCTTGTTTCAGATGCAGAACACCAGGCACTCATGGAAACCAGATTGGCCAATACAATACTGAGAATTTGAGAATGTAGTTTCATGATAGATTTTATATCAAATTATATTTTACAATTAATTTTCTAAATCAATTTTTATAAGAATAACTATGCCTGCTATTTTTTATTTGATTACTTGCTCGCGTTTAAATAGTCCATAATATCCGGTAATTCGTCACGTGTGAGAACCAGTTTATTGTTATAGATTCTTTTCAAATCATCCTTGTTGTGGTTAGTAACAAAGCTAGTATGCCAAAGCATCCACCATGACCAGGTAACGTGATGTTGAAAACATTCATCCGGATCCGGAAGTGTACCGCATTCATGGAATGGAATAGGTATGGAATCGCCATGCATTGCTTTCAATTTATTGAACAGGGATGCATGAATTCCTTTATTATAAGAATCTCCACCCGCCAGATCATAATAGGCCTTCCCCGGATCCCATTCTGCCAACGGGTTGCCTGAATGACATAACACCCAAATCAGGTTATTCAGTTTCCTTTCTTTAGTGAAATAGTCGAACATGGTGCGCCAGAGTCTGACAAAGTTTTTCTTCGCCTCCTTTGCCATACCAAAACCAATTGCCATCACATTCATGCATAGGACGCCATAATACCGGTACATGGGCATCTCTTAACACGGTAAGATGATCGGCAATTCGTTTTAAATCACTCCACATAGCAACGTATTCGACTGTACCGGGAATAAAACATTGGTTTATATCGATTTCCATCTTACTCTGTTTATATCCTTCTCCTTTTGAAGGAGCTCCCCAGTGCCACATGATGGTCGGGATACCACCGGATTTCCACCATTCAATGGCCAGTTGATTCTCACGATTATTGGCTCTCTCATTAATATAATCCTGTCCTCGAATTGCCGGATATTTACCTGTTATTTCATGAATTGTACTAATCTCGTCGATACCAAAGGGGGACGACATCTGCCCTGAAAGAGTTTTTTTTCCATACATTGCGTATATGAAATTCAATAATGCCCTTGCTTCCGGTGAGGCATTGGGTGACACCGGTGTAGCTCCATAAACACTGGAAACGAAAAGACCGGCTGTTAAAATCAGGATCAGGATAATACGTGCTAAATAGCATTTCATATACGAACTTTTTATTTTAATTTGTTTTCTTGTTTATTTTATCTAAAAGAATTTAATTAGTAATTGGAAATATAAATTGCCCTATTTTATTTTCACTTGTTAATAAGGAAATAAGGGAAGTTTCGTTTGATGTTAAATTTTCTACTAAGGGAAAAATAAAAGAAAAATATGGTACATTCCGGTTTATCGGAAAGGTTTTAAAATGATGAAATATATAATCATAAAACAATTGATAATCAGTAAGTTTCAATTAGTACTCCAGTTGGTTGAAAATATGAAAAATATGGACTTTAAATTAAAAACCTTATTTTTATTTTTTACACTTCTATATAACTAATTCGTAAAGTTCACTTATACAGACATATAGTATTCTTAAAAAAACGCACCTTTCTTGCATAATGATGCCCAAAAGTTATTTGTCTTTTTCATTTTATTTTTAAAAGGCTTACTTAGTAGAAATATTAAGTAAAAAAAGCTTGCCCTTATTCCCTTTTCAAATTGAATTATACGACATTATATATTTCCACTTACTTAGTCAATGAACTCCAAAACTTTTTAACGTATAATAAGCGTGGTACGCAATACAGCAGGTATGACTCCAAAACGCGGTCCTCCCCAGTCAGTTTCATCCCCGTTTCGAATGCGAAGCAGTTTGAATGAATTATTTTCATACTTTCCTTCTTCAACCTTCAGGTATTGCCATTCTTTTCCTGAATTAATACCAACAGGTTTAAAGGTGAAATGACAAAGTGTCCCAATCAGAATAAACTCGTTATCACTAAGTTTCACGACCAGGGCTTTCCCTATTGGACGGGCATTGACCTTTTCTGTATTTCTTCCTGATCCGCCAAAAGTTACAATAGCTTGCCACAGGCCGAGATCAATCGTTTGCTCAGCATGGTCTTCGTGTTCGACTATCGATGTTATTTTCCCTTCAAAACTCCACAATGCCAGTCTTCTCATCATTGGTTCTGCCAGCATGTATTCCTGACTTACAGAAGCCAGACGTGTTTCTGTTTCAGCTTTTGAAAGGCCTGCCCCGTTGTCATCGATTCCAAACGGTGAAAAACCAATGCCACCATGAGAGAGAACCGGATAGAAATATCTCATGTATTCATCTCCCGATCCAATTTCCGGAACAAACAATGCATTATCTTTCCGGTCGTACAACTCAATTACTTTAAGTGCCCGTTCACTATCCGATAAATAAATGTCAGGAGCCAACAAATCGATTGCCGGTGCTGCTACCTTCCATATGGGGATCACATTGTCAGTTGGTCCACCGCTTTCATAGGTTGAAGCGTTTGGATTACCAAGAGGATCACGTAAAGCAGTGTTAACGTATAACGGAATCGGATTTACTGCCTTGCCAGCTGCCGCAACAAAACCAATATAATGAGCAACAGACCACGCCTGGAAATACTCGTCAGCATCTTTCCCGAATACTTCTTTCCAGGTACCTTTTGAATCGACTGATTTATTCAATGCTGTCAGAATTTCAGGGTTGAGCAGTTGAGTTGGCACCTGATCCTCAAATAGTTTTTGAGCTTCAGCAGAATAATCACGCACACTTCCCCATGAACCGGCTTCGTTTTCTACCTGCACCATGATCACTGTGTGATCAGAATCAGCTTCTTTCAAATGTTTCATAACAGCCGTAAATGCCTTAGCATCTGCTTCCATTGCTATCCGGTTTTGTGGAGACGGAGAATCGACAAATTGACCGTTTCTTCCTTTGATATTGGGAAATTTCTCTGCATCCTGTTTCATCCATTCTGGCATATAATGATTGCTGCCATTTTTCCAGGTAGCGAACCATAACAGTACAAGATGTACATTGTGCTCACGTCCTTGTTTTAAAAGCAAATCCACCATTGAAAAGTCATATTTCCCCTTTTGTGCTTCGACTTGTTCCCAGTAAACAGGAACTTCGAGCGTATTGGCATGCATTGCCTCAATGGCCATCCAGACCTCTGGCAACATACCCGGCCATGCACTTGAATTGTGTGCCTGACCACCAAGAATAAAAAACGGTTTTCCATCAACCAGGAGAGCATGACGACCCTCCTTTTCAATGATTTTTGGAACCTGTTTTTCTTTTTCCTGACCAAATGATGACATTGTCCCGAAAAAGAATAAAATAAAAATGCTCAACATAAGAGATTTAGATAGTTTCATAGTAATCCTCCTTTATGAGATTAAATTGCGTTATTTTGAAGCTGATTTATACATTGGATAAATTCTCTTGTCAAAAACAGTGGGTAGAGGAGTAGCTCCTTCGCAGGGTTTGATAATCAGATTATCAAATAATGCTTTATTCGTTGTTTTATCACTACTACCTGAAACCAGTCCTGCCATCCCCTCTGTAAATGTGGAATCTGATACTTTGAGTATCTGTTTATTATCAATAAAACCAGTTATAGTATTCCCTTTGAAACGGAGCATAAGTGTATGCCACCGGTTTGCTGTAACATTCTGTGCTACTCCTTTTGCCAGTAGTGTTCCGGTTTCATTGTTTTTCTCATCCTGTTTTGAAACATACAGGGAACAAGTGCCATCCGACGACAGATTCATATAATATCCGCTTGGTTTACACCCATAACCTGTACCTGTGGCTGTTACCCGACCCATAATGCCTGCCCAACCCATCTTATTCAGATATACTTCTATACTGGCATCATAATCTTTCCAGTCTTTATCACCTACAATGGTGTATGGAAACCATTCGGGTGCCCAACTCTGTGAACCCGCTTCGACAACCTGACTCAAACAGTTCCCTTTATGGTCAGGACGTTTTGCTATCTCGAATACACCGGCTATATCCGCAGTATAATGTGGTAAATTTCCCCATGAATTTGCATTTTTATAGGTTTCAAATGTCTCATAATATGGAAAAGGAAATGGTTTGGATGCAGGAATATCAGGATAAGAACCTTTCTTCTGACCTGAGGTAGTCGAAATTGAATAAATTGATTGCGGCTCCAGGATTATTTCGAATTTACCGTTTACAGGAGTGATATTTTTAAGTTTTTCAAATTGATTCTTAGCATTACTACACCATACGCAAAGTTTACCTGTTGATAATCCACCGCTTATAACGAACGTGAGTTTTTGATTTTCAGTTGCATTTTTTGTTTCAGCAATAATACTGTAATCTTTACCCGGTGATTTCAACGTAACATAAGTTCCGCCACCCGAAAGTTTTCCACATGCTCCATTCAGATATTGCCACCCGGCATGGGTAAACTGTCCGTAATGGGCATATCCCCAAAGCACTTCACGTGTAGAGTAATTTCCGCTCCAGGGTTCACGGGCAACCATTATGGCAGGGTCAACCGGGAATGGTTCAATACTGTACGCAGATGCAACCAGAAACCAGTTTACAATCTTAGTTACACCACTTTCAATAAAGTTCTTATTAAACGATTCCACCAAACTGATTTCACAGTCGAATCCTTTTTTGTATATATGTTCTTCCGAATTCCATATGGGCTTACCCAGCTCTTCACTCAGTTTTATTATATCTGCAGGGGCAGGTAGTTCGCTCATAGTGTGGGCACTCATTATGTCCACTGATGCCCTTAACAATGAATCGGTTTTCATATCCCTGCACCAGTCGAATTTGTCTTTTCCCCAGTTGTCAAAAGCATGAATCTTAACTTTAATAAGTCCATTGCTATTGAGCGTTGCACGGAATTTCTTTACATAATCTTCGTTCACTCCTTTTTCATTCCGACAACCGATAGCATTTAAATCGAGACCATACACTTTCTTCAGGCCTTTAATCCATTTAACGTTATAATCGCACATGTCCTGTGACCAGAAATTATTGTTCCCAATCCATTTCGGACAACCCCAGATATTTGCATCGAGCGTTATGTCCGGATTTCTTTTTTTTGCTTCAGACATGATCCACCATTCATATCCGCGACTGTAATTTTCATCGTTTTTAGCATGCATATGACTGGGCTCCGATCCCTGGGTTGAATTGCCATCACCCGGTATTTCCACCAATAAAGTTGAAACCGATGCCCCAAAATCAGGCTTGAATAGCAAATCCAGTACCTGACTCCGTTGTGGTTCCGGATAGTCTTTTAATAATACAGATGTTGCTCCGCCACCACTTACAGCACCAATGCCATCGAATCTTTTACCTCCGGCAGCTCCATTAATATTAATTGTCTGACAGACAATCGAAAATGTATTAATGAATAATAGAATACAACATACAATGGAAGGAAGAGTTGTATGTGAAAGAAGATTTAAATGTGACTGATATTTAGATTTCATTTATTGGTAAATCTGGTTTTAGTGTGAAAAAGAAAATCGAACCACAAAAGTCACAAAAGTTTATATAAAAAATTCTATTTATGACTACAATCAAAAAGAACACAATAGAATTTTTAGAATAGTATGCACATATTGTTAAAAATTTATCCTTTTGTTTTCTTTTGAGATTTTTGTAGTTGTTTGTTTTATTTTGTGTTGATATCTTTTGTATTTTGTTTTACTTTTTTTTTATTTTTGTGTCCTTTTGTGACTTTTGTGGTGGGATATTTTTTATTTTATTTCTTTATCTTTCACAACATCCAATTTTAAATCTTCAATTCCTTTACTTTGAAGAATATCAAAACCGGTTACATTTTTCAAAACAAGTACATTCGAATTAGTATCATGCTCCACAGTGACATTTCTAAGATCAACGCCTTTCACATCATCAAAGATATATCCGGGACGACTGTCAGGTTCAAGAAAGCTAAATTCAACATCATTGATTTTAATATCGTTTGCATGACGGACATACAACCCATAAGCAGGAGGTACACCAAACATACCGGGTTCAGGATATTTCTTTTCATTTTCAGGTACAATACGTTCAGCTTGTTTAATAGTACCACCTCCTTTGTAGTAAATACGGATATTACTCAGATGAATATCTTCAACCGGATTGCCTGGTAATCCGGCAATAGTACATGCGTAATCAGGATCAGCATTATAGACAACCATATTACTAATCTTTATCCGTCTGAGTTTACCTGTCGGTACTCCTTCCGGTCCGCGCATTCTGGCTCCAAGCCGGATAAAAACCGGATCGTTTACTACATCACGCATAGTAATATTCGAAATGGTTACATCTTCAAGCAGACCGCCATCAACCGTTTCAAGTGCAAGTCCCCGGCAATAATTGAACACGCAATTGGTAATTGTAATATTTTTAAAGCCTCCGTTTGATTCGGTACCAAATTTTATCCTGCCTATAGGGTGCAGTCCGTATTGAGGATTGTTTGTCCGTTGATAAGTCCCATCCAAAAAGCTTCCTTCATCAAATCCTGAAACAAGACAATCGCTGATTGTTACATTTTCAGTTGCACGGGCAAATCCCAACGCAAAAGTGCTTTTCAAACATATACCATCGTCATAGGGTGAATTTACACTGCAATTTGAAACATGGACATTCCGGCAGCAATCGATATCCATTCCATCCCGGTTGGTATCTATTTTCAAATTGTCGATGGTAAGGTTATCAACTCCGGTAGCTAAAATGCCAAACCAGCCTCCATGAATGATGGATATATCACGAATGATCACGTTTTTGCAGCGATAAAGACAAATCGCTTTGTTGGCATTTTGTTTCGAATCTTTCACAAAATCTTTATAGAGAGTTTTCCCGTTTATCCATCCTGTCCCTACAATTGAAACATTCTGTATGTCATAACCCCAAATCAGGCTGTTTTTAAAGTGACTATGTCCTGAATCCTGATATTTTACACTAATGCTTTCTTCTTCAGGATCATACCGGTTTTCAATACTAACAGGTGCTGCCAGGATAGTTGCCCCCTGATCAATGAACAAACAAATATTGCTTTTAAGGTGAATGGATCCGCTTAAATAGGTTCCGGCAGGAAAATAGCACGTTCCTCCACCTGCTTTTGACGCTGCTTCAATGGCCGAATTAATTGCTTTGCTGTCAAGATTTTTCCCATCTCCTTTCGCTCCGAAGTCTTTTACATTATAATAACTGCCATTCGTTCCGGCAAAAGACTGACTGGTGATAGCAAAAGCTAAGAGAATGAGTTGTATTGTTCTTCTAAAAATATTCCTGGAATAAATCATATAAAGATTGTTGATTTTAAGTAATGATTGATTTTAGTGAAAATTTATTTCCTGCTTATCTCTAAGTACTGGAAAGAATAGATTGACCTATCCTTTTGAAATTAAAATGATACATTTAATTGTTACAATTACTTATTTGTATTTTTCTTGTTTATTTGATTTGAAAATTTGTACAATTACCAAGCTGTTTTACTCTCTCTGAGTAAGTGCCGGATATGTTAAAAGATTTAATATCAACATGATTTGAATTATTAAAAACAACCGCAGGCACTTTTTGAAAACTATTGAGGACAACATTTTTTATACTGATGTTTTTTGTATCGTCGAAAACAAATGCCGGCCGGTAATCGCTGTTATTCAGCAAAAGGGTGATGTTCTTCATTTGCATATTGTTTACATGGCGAATGTAAAACCCCCAGGCAGGGATTTCACCGAACATGGAGAATTCGGGATACTCTTTCGGATGTTCAGGTATTGATCCGGTTTTATCAAATGAAGAATTTGCAATTTCAGGATTTCCTCCACCCGCAAAAGTGATTTCAATGTTTTTCAGTCTGACATTTTGAATGTCGAACCCGGGTTTCCCTACTATGATAATTGAAGGAAAAAGATTATGAGGTTCTTTCACCAATGGACCTTCTGTTTCATATCCTTTATCCGGTTTACCCGATGGGACTTCTACTTTTACATCTTTAATATGGATATTATGAAATAGTCCGGGAGACTTAAGATGTTCATTGTCCCTGTTACGGGTTCCAATAACCATAAAAAGTGCATTCCCGGTGTTTTTTGCTTCTACATTTGAAATGTCAATGTTTTCCATAATGCCACCATCAACCAGTTCAAGTGCAATAGCCGAACGGTAAGTATCGTAGATAAAAAGATTCTTTACTGTAATATTCTTAAAACCACCTGCCGAAGCTGTACCGCATTTAAATGCACTGGCACTGGAGCGTATTCTGCAATTCTCAATGGTAATGCTGTCACAACAACTGTTCCTGTTTTCCGATTTGAGGCAAATCCCATCATCTGCTGAATTGATTGTTGAGTTTGTTATCCGAACATTTTTACAATCAGTTACATCAATGCCGTCATTGTTCCAGAAAGCGGTACTTTCAACTCTAAGGTTATCTATAAATAAATCACTGCAATTGATATAACTATCCACCCAACAGGCTGCGTCTTTCAACATAATTCCTTTAATCTGTATATGCCTGCAATTTATTAATTGAATGATTTCAGGGCGTTTCGATTCAGTTGGCCTGCCGCTTTTAGTATAAGCCGGATCGGCGATCTGCCCGTTTTCAATCAACTGTCTGATATCTTTCACCAATTCCCTGCCGCTTCCATCAATACAGCCTTTCCCAGTGATTTTTATATTTTCAATATCCCTGCCTATGAGCAAGGAAGTGAAATCCCTTTTCTCGTAGTCGGTGCGTTTGTCGCTTCCTTTCAAAACAGCACCATCTTCCAGTACAAGTTCAATATTGCTCTTTAAATAAACCGACCCTGATCTGAACACACCTTTGGGGATGATGACTTTCCCATTCACTCCGGAGGCTTTCTTAATGGCTTCCTGAATGGCTTTTGTGCTGAGGGTATTCGAACCGGGTATTGCACCGAAATCAAGAATATTAAATTCCTTACCCTGTGAATAACAGGAAACAGGGATTCCAATCAGCAAACAAAAAATGAAAGCTCTCATTTAGATTCAATTTTAAAGCACTATATTACTGAATTTAACCACAAGGTACATAAAACACAATAGAAGAATACAATAGAAAACACAAAATACATAACCATAAAAGGACAAAACAAAATACAGAACCACATTAGGCACATAGAACACAATAGAAGAACACAATAGAAAACACAAAATACATAACCACAAAAGGACAAAACAATATACAGAACCACAAGACACATATGACACAATAGAAGAACATAATAGAAAATACGAAACACATTTTAGAATTTAAAACAACAAGGTTGCTGAATGAATCTGTTATTATTTCTTTTATTTCTATTGTATTGTGAACTTTTGTGGTTAACCTTTTAATTTAAGAGAACAAACATACGAGGCACACAGGACATAAATAAAGGATGTAAAACCTTACTATACAAAAATATATACTTTATTTTTTTTATCGTTTTTGACTTCGTTGACGGAATTAAGAGCTAAAAAGATTACTTTCATCAACTACCCACTACCCACTACCCACTACTGACTACCTACTACTAACTACCGACTACCAACTAAACTTACTCCTTACCTCTTTTTTTGCACTTCCAACTCCCCGTGCAATGCTTTTTTAATGAATTCCCCGGTCCCGGTTAATTCATAATTGTCATATGACTTTAACAACCTTGGACCCCACTCAGGGTCAAAACACCAACACATCCAGCTAATTCCTCGTCCTTCGAGATAACCAACGATTCTGTTCCCATAATGATCTTGGGTGATGGTTTCTCCATCCTTAAGTTCAAACCCAAATTCAGTTGCAATGATGGGGTAACTGTCAGCTGCAAAGCCAAAATCTTCTTCCCATTTAGGTTCCCATGGACGACTGCGTTTATTGGAATAGGGGTGGGTTACATAACCGATACCTTCAGCATTGATGGGATTTTCACGTAAAGGTGTCAAATCATAAGCCCAGTCAAAACCTGCAACCAGTGGTATTGTCTCTGTATCGTACGAACGGATAAGACTGATCATATTCTCATTTATTTTTTTCCATTCCATCCAGCTTACTGTTCCTAGTTGTCCGCGATAAGAAGTCGGCTCATTAAACAGTTCGTAAAATGCCACCGTATTATTGCCCGCAAAATGTTGTGAGATAGTCCTCCAGAACTGATAGGTTTCTTGTTTTGAAGTATTGTACATCGGATCCTGGAAAAGCTCCATATCAAGATTCCCGATGGAATGCCAATCAATAATGACATACATTCCCAATTCGGTACACCATTCCACTGCCTGATCAAGTAGTTTCAGGTATTTTTCAGGAGTACGTCCTCTCCAGGCTACAGGATGTACAGGAATACGAACCAGCATGGCACCCATTTCTTTTACTTTTTCAAAATGATGTTTGTTCCAGTGTCCCTGTGATTCAATTTTATCTGGATCGGAAATGGAAAGCCCACGGAACAGGACCGTTTCTCCTGCCGGATTTACAAACTTATTACCTTTTACACTTATTAACGGGAGACTTTTGGCCTGTAAATTTTCAACCCGTTTAAATTGAGGTCCATCCTGCCACCAGGACTTAGAATCTTGTGAAAATGTTGACTGTGAGAAAGAAATCAAAACGAGATAGAAAACCGGAAGGAAGATTGTTCTTTTCATTTGTATTTTGATTTAAAGTGATCTATAGATTGTGATTATTTAGATTTTTATCAAATACTGTTTATTCGACATCATGTATTACACATTGCTTCATTGAATTGAACTACAAATTTATTAAATTATTTTTAGAAACAATCTTTTTGTTCTTTTTTGATACTGAATTGTTCAAACTCCGTTATTGGTTAATTGGGTCCGCGTTCAGTATTCCGTGTTCTGTGTTCCGTGTTTCGTGTTCCGCATTCCGCGTTCCGTGTTCCGGGTTTCGGGTTAAAGATTTAGTTGATCACGTAAACAGGACGTCACTTCGTTCCATTGGTTGGTTGTTTGGTTGCGCATTCCATGTTCCGCGTTCCGCGTTCCGGGTTAATGATTTGGTTGATCCCGTAAACGGAACGTCACTTCGTACCGTTGGTTGATTGGTTGATAATACTTTGGTTCCTGACAAATGGTAAATGAATAAATTGTAAATAAACAAATTTTAAATGATTAATAAATATCCTCCAATGAACAAAAGCACATATATTTGTGTTAAAAATGTAAATTCAGGAGAAAAATAAAACAAATAATATTACTTTTGCACAAAATAAATCCCCGGGTAAAGTTGTACACTTTCGTCCAGAATAAATGTACACTTACAAATGTTCTTCAAATTTTCTTTTATAAACATTTTCTATCCAAAAAAGCAACCTAATCAGCTTTAAAATCCATTGTTGACATTTATGTCTGCTGCCCTTCTGCATCCATTCACAATCCGGGAAAAATAAAGAGATAACAAAGAGATAATAAAGTAACAACAAAGTAATAATAAAATCCTATATAGAGTTTTATTATGTCTTTGTTTTGTCTTAATTATTTTTTAATTAGTACAATATTTTTCCCGGAGTGTGATGGGATTGTCACAAGATGGTTAGTACCGGCTGAAGATCGGTAGTCTTTAGTAAGAAGTCTGTAGTAGGAAGTAAGTAGAAGTGAGAGAGTAACCGGTAGAATGCTTTATAAGTCAGCATATAGAAGAAAATATTTTTTCATATTTTCACTGACAAAGATATTTTGTTTCAATTAAATATCCAAATTTTTATGCATTTTTTTTATCAGAAAATGAAATTAAATTAAACACAACCGTATAGAACAAAATTACTATCTAACAAAAAGCAGAGTAATCTTTTAAAGTCCCTTCAGGCAAAAGGATAATACACTTTTACATCCTTCAGACGATGAAAGATGAAGAATAATATGAATCAAAGATCAGTAGCTAATTCAACTCTTTATTTTATACCTCCGAAAGCAGCAAAACAGCTGTTTTTGTGCAGTATCTCCATGTTTTTAAATCCTACCTTCTTCATTAAATCGAGTTGATAAAAGAGTGACCTGGGTGTGTCTTCTAACTCTATATATTCAAAAATGGTTGACTTAAAATCTTTTCCTCCGACAGATTCCAGATAGTCGCCGTATTTTTCCCAAAAATAGGCATTCAGGATTTCAGAATCTTGTCGTATTAAATCTGAAATCAATAAACATCCACCCGGAACTAAGGCATTGAAAAGTTTTGTGAATACTGACTCCCAATCGGAATCATCCCGTAAATGATGCAAAACGGCACCTGCCAGGATAATATCATAATGATTGGTTTGTAAATCAACGTTTCTGAGATCACTCTGAATAATGTTGATTTCTCCCGAAGATACAGAGGATACCCGTTCATACGCTTTATCGAGCATGGGTTGACTCAAATCAAGCAATGTACAATTGAGATCCGGCAATTTTGTAAGCATCTTAAGCGTATAATTTCCGGCACCGCATCCAATGTCCAGTATATTTTTGGCATGAGGGTTTATTCTTTTAGCCGATTCGGTAATTAATTCCAACGAAATTGTTGCATCAATAGTCGACAACTGTCCGGTTGAAAGGTCTGAGAATCTTTCAACATCTTTATCAAACCGCTCTCTGATTTCTTCTATGGTTGCTTTTTTCATTTTTTCATTCTTTTTATAGCCAATAAATAAGATTAAAATCAATATTAAGAAAGAAATTCCAATAAATGGACTGTCATAGTGGAATAAATACGAATGACACTGATTATAAAACCTTATTTTTATTGAAACAAAATTACTAAAAACAGATGAAAACTAAGCGTTGATTGAAGAATATAGTGGAAATTCCGGCAGAATACAACAAATGAACAGAATGAGGGAGTGATGCATTGAACTTATCAGTGAGCTAAAACTTTGCAGTTGAATCTTCCAGTATCAGCACCCAGTCGCAACCCCTACCTGTACGCAACCAGTCTGATTCTTTCGATATACCCGGAACTTCAAAACTCTTTTCTCCTTTATTTTCAAATTCGCTGATAGAAGTGATATCTCCGTTTCTTGGATTAAACCACGAAGCTTTTAGTGTGGTACCGGTTAAGATACCCAGTTTTATTTTGGGTCCATATCCGGTAGGAATATAAATATATGCGTAATTTTTAGAGTGTATTGTCTGAATGTGGTTGGCATCTTCCGTAATCTTACCAACAATCATTGAATTATCCGGAATAAGTTCATTCACAGGCCTGGATTCCATAAGCCTGCGCAGGTATTTCATCTGTTCGGCACCTTCGGATGAAACAGCCGTCTTCCAGTTTATAGTTGCAACCATAAGCGGTTTTCGCTTTTCGTCATAGAACTGCCAAACACAATTATTTCCATACGTATGGCCACATGCACCGGCAAATACCGACCAATAAGCAATATCCCGTATATCATATGCTGTGAAATATCCATTACCCTGCAGCCAGTTAACCGGATGCATTTCATAGGCCGCTTCACTGTTCAATGTGGGTCTTGGATGAGGCAGATTCCAGTCGCTGATTGCTTTCTGATAGCTACCTGCTATATAATAATCGGAATGATAGGAGCCCCAGGTATCAAAATCTATCCAATCGTCGGAATGAAACCATTTTGAAGAGCTGTTGAATGAATGATGAGTCATTAAAGTCGTACTATAATCAGTTTTCCCGTCGGAATCCTTTTGTCCATTCGTTCCATCGGCAATTCCCTTAGCCATAGCACGCCACATATCAACGCCGTCCATCCGTTCGTCAGGATGCCTGTCGCCTCCAAGCATCCAGATAATATTCATGTTCTTTTTATACCGGTTACCTAAAAACCAGCCGTAATCATAAGCCTGTTGTTTTGTCCTGAATAATAATCTTCCTTCACGTGGAATAACATATTCACCCCAACAGGGTAAGATGGCTAAATACATTCCTTGTTTTTCGGCATAATTTACCACATAATCGACATGATCCCAATAATCATATTCTATTTTGTCTGCAACATTTTTGCCCTGAGTAATTGCCGGTCTTTCCGTATTCCCATCAATGAAAGGGTAAGATCCATATTGATTTGGTATTTTAATCCCTTCAAATTCTGATATTAAAACACATTGGATAACATTGAAACATTGTTCTTTACGCTTATCGATGTACCAGGCTGCATCTTCTCTGTTCAGTCGCAAAAACAATTCCCAACCGGTATCGCCCATCCAAAAAAACGGGGTGCCATCTGTATATTCGAGATAATGCGGGTTTTTATCAGAGACATGAAGTCTGCCATGTTCTTTCATTTCACCAGAAAGACTGTTATAGGATAAAATTAAGAAGCCTGTAATCAGAACAAAACAAAAGAATCTTTTATCCGCTTTTATTTTAGACATAAATATAAAATTAAGAGTATAAAAAACAGGGTTGAATCGTTTGAAAGGATTTTATATTATTATTCAACTATAAAAAACTATAAGTTGTACTTTTTTAAAATGATAGTTACCTGTTCAGCCCAGGGAATATATGCCGGTTTTTTTAAATGGGTGCCATCCATTGTAAGTTCATTGCGCAGTTCTCCATTCGACGAATACAGTACATTTAAATTGATATAATCAATATCGTGTTGCATGCAATATTTTCTTATCTTTTTATTAAATGCGTTTACTTTCCTGTTGTCGGCCGGTGCATTGTTTTTCAAAATGGTGGATTGCTCTGCAGGGATAATATTATTCCGTTTCAACGAATCTATGACAAGTTTTTGATTTTCAAAAACACGTTCAACAGGAACTCCCAAAGAGATATCGTTTATTCCATCTTCAAGAAACCATATTTTTGTTCCCGGATATTTTTTCAGCACATCTTTGAATGTCCAGATTAATTGTCCTGTCAGATAGCCCGGAATTCCCCAATTCAACACGTCTTTTCAGTTGAGAACTTCTTCCCGGTTCCCCTGGAAGGTAATTAAATTTCCATACATTACTACAACTTTACCCGGAACCAGTTTCGATACGTTTTGAGCTTCAATGTTGAAACTAAAAGTACATAGTACTAAAAAACCCTGAAATGAGGATATGAGTTTTTACAGGGAAATAAACCTTCGAGAGATAATTACAAATACGAAAACCAGATGAAATCATAAATGAGAATGTTTTAACATGTTGAATAAGATTACTTTTCTTCAATAATTGCTACATCCCAAGGCTTTAATACAATAGCAGTACCGTGATTTATATCACTTTTTGTGAATAGGCTTGTGCCTCTTTTATAACTGTACGTTACAGATTTTTCCATACCGGAATAATTAAAGTAATAGTGAATTTCTTTATTGTAATCATTACTGCCATGTTTTACAACAATGGGGAACACTACATCGTGTGTTTCTTGTAACAATCCGACATTCTCAAGGACTGATTTAATGAGTTTTGTTTGCATTGTCTCCGAAAGCATTGTCCCCTGATAAGTAAGTTCCCCTTTTCCAAAGCGATTTTGAGTAACGGCAGCGTACTTTCCAAAAAACGGATGTTGATAAGATACAAGTACAGATGCTTTCTCAGGAATAATCATTTCAGCCCATTTATCTGCATAGCAATTTGTAGAATCGATATTCATGGTTAGACTTTTGATTCTTAGCTGGTTTATACTTGAAAACTCCTGATAATAAAAGCCACATGCTTCACGAAGTAAACCCGGCATAACAACGGGCCGTACGCCATTGTACAGATTGCAAAATCCGCTTTTAAAAGCCATTAGGACATGACCACCTTTTGAAACATAGTCACGGATTTTAATTAGTAGTTCATCAGAAGATATATAGAGTGGAGGGATAATTATTAATTTGTATTTTGACCAATCATCTGTTGTTGGTAAGATAAAATCACATCCGACATTCAGTTTAAAGAGTGCATCATGATATTGTTTTAAAATAGTCGTATAACCTGCTTTTCCATCAAAAGGCTGAAAATTAATAGCTGAATATGAATCACCACTATATAAAATAGCCGTTTTGTTTTCTATTTTTAAATTAATCAAATGGCTTTCAATCTTTTTTAATTCACCTGTTAATTGTTTTACTTCGTAATACTCCCTGTTTGGTTGAAGGTCATGGCTTAGCAGTCCTTTCCAGTATATTTCCTGTCCGTAATGGTTTGAATGCCAATGCCAGTATTCAACCATATTGGCGCCAAGAGCCAAATGAGTATATGCACTAAGTCTGATTTGATGATCGTATGGAGGATACTGCCATTGCGAATCCCAACTCTGGGTTTGAATATTGGTCTCGAGTACAAAATAGTTTGTTTGTTTAGACGATCGTACCCAGTCACCATAAAGCGAGGTGACTGTTCCATCCAATGCATCCTGCGAACCGTGATAAATATCAAAGCCTGAAACATCAAGCACTTTTGCAATATCAAAGGTGTTGTTTAAACTATTTGGTCCGGGTGTGCCATTGTATACCTGGCCATCGAAGTTGTGAGTAATAAATTGATCCTGACGTTTGTACTCATTCACAATTTTTGCCTGCCATGCCAGGAATTCAGAGACTAAGTTCCGTGTATACCTGTCCCATTCTAATTTATAACTAAGGCTGGTAGCACCTCCTCGTGCGGGAAAATCCTTCCAGTCGTTAATCTTTTGTCCCCAGTATGCCAACCCCCATGCTTTGTTCAGTGAATCGGTCGAACCAAATTTTTCTTTCATTTTTTCGATAAAACGAATCTGAACACTATCTCCTGTCGAACCCAGGTATTTTGTTTCATTATCAATCTGATAACCAATAACTGCAGGGTTGTTACATACGTGTGAAATTAACTTGCGGATAATCCGCTCAGAATATGACAAGTAAAATAAATTTGTAATGTCCATGTTCTGTCGCATCCCGTAGCCACCCCAGATCATTTCAGGATGTTCTCTTGCCAGCCATGTTGGAATTGAGTAAGTGGGTGTCCCTACAATTACTTTTATACCTGCCTTCCCCATAGCATTTATTACCCTGTCAACATCTGAAAAATCGAATACTCCATCCTGTGGTTCCATATTTCCCCATGATGATTCGGCAATACGGACTACATTGATCCCGCATTCTTTCATCATTTTAACGTCAGTATCTAACCGTTCATAAGGCATGTTCTCATGATAATAAGCAACGCCAATCAATATCTCTTTCATTTTAGAAGGATTGAAGGGTTGACTGAAGGCTATTAAGCTATTGAGAATCATCAGAACAAACGGAAGGATGTGTTTTTTCATTTCAAAAGTATTAATTTATGATTTTATTTTCTCAATTCTTATCCTGTAATGGGTTTTCTAAAGTAGCAGATAGCATACAATTAACGCTGACATGTCTTCGACGATGTCAGGTTATTCTCCTATAAAAGAAATTAACCAGATAGAATAATTTACAATTTAAACCATTTACCATTTATTCATTTACCATTTGTCAGGAGCCAAAGTTTTATCAATCAAGAATCAAGAACCAAGAACAAAGAACAAAGAACAAAGAACAAAGACTCAATCAACCAATTAACAAATCAACCAATTAACAAATCAACCAATCAACCAATTAACCAATCAACCAATCAACCAATCACCCAATTACCCAATCAACCAACTTACAAAATCATCAATCAGAAACATGGAACGCAGAACGCGGAACGCAGAACGCGGAACACTGAACACTGAACACTGAACACATAACGTTTCAAACTTCAAACTTTTTAAACTTCAAACAACCAATCAATCCCTTTGATCAGATTCCTTTTGGGAAAACCGTGATTCTTAATTTACTGCAACCGTAAGGCACAAGGGTTACAGTGTCCACCTTATCACTCAATCCTTTTTTTAGCATTGCTTCGTCTGGCAATGGCGGTGTAAATGTCCAGGAGCCTTTTTTCATTTCATAACCGTTAATGTACCAGTCTTTTATTTTTCCCTGCTTATCTCTTTTTACTTCCCATTTATCAAACTTCATTACATTCTTTTTCTCAAATATCCACCCTTTTACCAGGCGTGCAGGGACTCTTAATTCAATGGGTGCATTTTCAATGCTCCAGGGATTATCGGAATAAGGCCTCTTAATGACTTTAATTTGTTGCAATATATTGACATTGTTCAGACACAAAGCATAATTCCATGGACTTTTGGCAAATAATTCGTAAGCGGGGAAAGCAGGAGTGGAGCGTTTGTCCAATGTATCTATCTTCCAGTCTTCGGTTATTTTTAAAGAATATACCAATGGTCCCCTTTCAACGGATATACCATTTTCCGGTCCGGGAGCTAATTTAAAGGCTGCCGGTAACCTTACAGATACTTTATCGCCTTCTTTAAATTCCTGTTCTATCTTATAATAAGTGCCTGAAGTAAAATTCACTTTATTGATTTCCTTGCCATTAACACTTATTTCTGGATAAAGGCACCATCCCGGTATCCTGATATAAAATATAAATTCGGTCTTTTCTTTTGGGTGGAAGGTGAAATTAATACTATCTGAAAACGGATAGTTTGTCATTTCATCAACCGTAATATCCGTATTATTTTTACCAACTTTATAATTGACAGTTGAAGGAGCATACATGGCTGCCACTAATCCTCCTTTCCCATCAGTCATCCATGAATTAATGGCAAAGTCAGGCATCATCCTGTTGACATTTCCGGGACAACATTCTGTTCCGGGATTTGGGGCATATCTCATTGTTCCTCCACCATCACGGATATTACTGTTTCTTGCAGCAATTACCTGATTCGGTGCAGAGAAATACTGAAGTGCCTTAAAATCTTTGGTCACTGAACCAGGTGCAGCATTAAAAGCCGCCCTTTCAATTTTGTCGGCATAATCGGCATCACCGGTTGCTTTCAATAAATAGGAGAGACTCCAGGTGTAGTCGGAAATATCACAGGTCTCATGCGTTTCCTGACTGGTTGTGAGTTGAATATGTTCTGATGATACGTTTACACCATCGATCAGCATGCTATATCTGTCCAGTTTTTTGAATGCAGCAATACTTGGTTTCAGGTAATTTTTATTTCCGGTGTACATATATAAAATGGCACCCAGTTTGGATTTTTCCAAATAGGTTACTCCATGTTCATGGGTGGCTGAATCATTTAAAAATCCAATGTCCGAAACATCTGATTTTGCGTTGATTTTGTTTGAATTATTGTAAATTTCTTCCCCGTACTTCAATAGTGTTGAATCATTTGATTGGGAATAAGCCCATAGAATTATTTCTGCATTGATTGATTCCCTAATACCGGTATATGGATAATGGTCTCCCATATAATGTTTTATAATGGCTCCCAGAATTTTAGGATCTTTATTGGCTTCATACTCTGCCATCAAAGCTCTGAAAAATACAACATACACCCATCTGTCGCCTTCGTCATCGTGTTTTAGAAATTCAGGTCCTAAAAAACCTGTTTTATCAGGATGAGCCAACACATAATCAATGCTTTTACGGGCTTTATTGATTAAGAATGAATCGTTTAATAATAATCCACAACGCATCATTCCATCAATCCAATACCCGTTTTGTTCATATGGCCACCATTTCTGATCACTTTTATTACCTGGAATACTATCTGCCGCCCAGCCAACAGTATTAAAAGGGTAACCTGCATTTTCCAAATGTCCGGTTAATCCGTTCCGTTGATTTACCATATATTGTCGTAACCAACCTTTAGGAGTAATCGCATTAGCCGGAATTGATTTGAATTTTCCAAAATAGGCAACTGACTGTTCTGAATTTTTAGTACTGCATGAAAGTAAAAGAACATTTAAAAGAAATGCAATAAATAAGAACCTTAAAGTGGATTTTTGTGAGTAGTTCATAGTTGATAATTTTTGCAATATTTATAATGATAAATACAAGATGAATGAATGTTAGTTATGTCTTTTCCCGTTTTTGAATTTAAAATCATTGAACTTACAAATATAGATCAATAAATACAGAAATTAACCATATTTTTTTATCATAAAGTAATACTATTGTCAGCATTGAGCATTGAGCATTGAGCATTGAGTATTGAGCATTGAGTATTGAGCATTGAGCATTGAGGAATGAGGAATGAGGAATGAGCATTGAGTATTAAGTATTGAAGAATGAGCATTGAGTATTGAGGAATGAGTGGGTAGTAGGTTGTGGGTTGTAGATAGAATTAACCAGTCAACTTTTCATCACAACCAATTAACCAATCACCAATCACTAATCAACTAACAAAACGAATTGACGTCCCGTTTACGGGATCAACCAAATCATTAACCAGAAACGCGGAACACGGAACCTTTCAACCAATTAACTAAATAACCAATCAACTAAATCTGAACTTGACCATTTCAGATATCAATTCATACGGAATCGGTTTGTCATACGGAAAATGGACAGAACCTTTTGTTCCCTTATACTTTAACAGTTCCTTTTTCAACGCATCAGTACCATTTACTTTTGGATAAAAGCCAATATGTTTTGAATTTGCTGCAAACCAAACCTGGTTACCTTTCAATTTGAAAGAAGGCATTCCGTAACTGATTTCTTCTTCTGCCACAGGTACTGTCTGTTTAATAGTCATTCGAATTTGTGAAAGTATATTTTGTATATATTCAGGAAAATAAGCAATATATTCATCAAAGGTTTTCGGTTTATTCATATAGGTTCAGGAGTTTAAGGATTAGTAATTTATACTTATTGATATGATTGAAATGACAGATTTATTTAATTTGAAGGCTTTGTAATACGGTTTTGTTCATAAATTTTAATCCAATCCGTAACGCTTATTTTAGCAGCTAGTTCACCTATCAGTTGATAAGGAATCCGGTCAGGTTTTTTGAAACGGAAACACCCTTTCCCCATATCCGGTTTTGATTTAAATGATAGAACATATTCATTTACAAACCAATCAAGAAGTTTCTTGTTTCCATAAATTCCCATATGATAGAGTGCAATGTAATTTTTTTGTGAAGCAATATTCATAAATGGAAGTGGTAATTTCGGGTCGCAATGATATCCTTTCGGATAAATAGAGTGAGGAACTACATAACCTATCATCCCATAACTTACGGTTTCAACAAATCCTTCGGGAAGATTATCCAGAATTGATTTCCTTAGTTTACCGATTGCTTCTTTTCTGTCATCGGGCAATTGGTCAACATACTGTTCAGGATTGTCAGCATTATATTGCATAATTTTTTTATTCTTAAAAATCTATACATAACAACAAATCCAGGTCAAAAAAGTTGAAAAACGTGTTCCGTGTTC
>Ga0302268_1000661_pt1 | contig 21341 bp, 9 predicted proteins | sample III_Bog_E2_1_FD_194554 | JGI IMG/M metagenome (GOLD analysis project Ga0302268, IMG submission 194554) | Peat permafrost microbial communities from Stordalen Mire near Abisko, Sweden - III_Bog_E2_1 | ecosystem: Environmental > Terrestrial > Soil > Wetlands > Peat | place: Sweden: Abisko... | reverse complement strand
TGGCAGTGAATTTCATAGTGAAGCGTTAACTAGAGGATGTGAATTTCATGGTATTAAGATTAAATATCGTCCTCCTGGCGCTCCGCAGTATGGTGGAGTAGTGGAGAGGATCATTGGTACTTTAATGCAATTAGTGCATCAAATTCCTGGTACCACTTTTTCTAATATCCGAGAAAAAGGTAATTATGATGCGGAAAAGCATGCAATTATGACCTTAAATGAGTTGGAAAAGTATTTGGCCATAGCAATAGTTAATTATTATCACCAAAAAATCCATAGTAGCTTATTAATGCCGCCAATCGAAAAGTATCGGTTGGGGATCTTAGGAGATCAACAGCATCAGGGTAAAGGTTATCCAAAGATTATAGTTGATCAAAGAGCTTTTTTGATAGATTTTTTACCAATCGAAAGGAGGATCTTAACTAGACAAGGATTTGTGTTAGATCATATTGGTTATTATAGCAATACTTTATCGCCATTTATTTATAGTAGGACTAGTGCCCAAAAAGAATTTGTGATCCGTAGGGATCCGCGCGATTTGAGTAAGATCTATTTTTTAGATCCGCAAAGTAATTGTTATTTTGAGATCCCATATCGATATATTGCGCGGCCAACAATTAGTTTATGGGAGCATAGACAGGCAATAAAGCATTTGCGAGCAACAGGTAGGAAACAGCTTAATGAACGATTAATTTTTACCGCGATAGAAGAAATACGTAGTTTAATTAAAGAAGCAGCTAATAAGAGTAAAAGTGCGCGTAGGAATAATGAGCGTAGTAATAATAACAGATCGACTAAATTATATGGTCAAATGGAAGAATATGAGGAATTAGAAGAACCACAACAAGGCCCAATTAAGGCTTTTCCGGTGGAAATATGGTAGATACTGAACGACTGTATTATCAAGAAGAAATAGATCGGCAGCGGAAGTTGCCTAATGAAGAACGAATTAATTTTATTAATAGTGAGCATTGGATCAATTATAGCCAAGCTAACAATGTTTTAATGAAATTAACGGATTTAATAAAGTTTCCTAAGAGGAGTAGGATGCCGAATTTGTTAATTTTAAGTCCAACCAACAATGGAAAAACCATGCTGATCAAAAGATTTATGCTTTGTTATCCTCCTAAATACAAACCTAAGGTAGGATGGCTTGATTATATGGATGATCATAATTATTACGAAGGGTTACCAGTTTTATATGTACAAATGCCTTCTAATCCAGATCTAAAAAGATTTTATGGCTTAATTTTACATACTTTAGGGGTTCCAATCTCTACTTCAGTTAGAGCAATGGTACTGGAATCTACGGTGTTGAAATTATTAACTGCTTTAAAAACTAAGATGTTAATTATTGATGAATTACATAATGTGTTGTCTGGTAGGGTAGACAGTCAAAGAGAATTTTTAAATTTATTGCGATTTTTAGGTAATCAATTGGAGATCCCGATCATAGCTATAGGTACTAAGGAGGCATATTTGGTGATCCGCAGCGATGATCAGTTGGAAAATAGGTTTGAGCCGTATATTTTACCGGAATGGAAATATGATCAAGAATACCTATCATTGCTGGCCACTTATAATAAAATATTGCCATTAAAATATAGTTTTGATTTAACCAAAGCTAGTATAGCTAAAAAAATTTTTGGTATGAGCGATGGTAAGATTGGAGAGATCTGCATGATTATAAAACGAGCAGCGATTTGGGGGATCCGTTTTGTAGGAGAAACAATCAATGAGCATGTATTAGAGCAAATTGAGTATAAAAGTCCTACGGAAAGACGTCAGCAGTTGGAACGTGTCTTAAATATAACTATTAAAAAACATTAAAGTAATAAAAATAACTTTTATGTTTTTGAGTTAAGCGGGGATCTAAGAAATACTTTTTTATTGTTGAACATAGTTAATGACAAGCTATAACTACTTGTAATAGCTAGCCAAAATTGAAATAACTTCTGAAAAATTGAAATCCTCTTTTGAAAATGACAGATTAATTTTTAACCGCTGATAATTAGTATTATCGGTGGTTTGCTATTGAAATTAATATAGTTTATTATATGATTTATATAGTTATAAAAAAATAAAGCAAAAAAGGTGATTTTGATGTTTACTCCTGCTTATAAAAAATTAAATTTAAAGGATAAGTTTTTTTCTAATAAAGATAAAAGTTTGATCATTGACCAGTTAAAACAACAACGATTTCTCCAAATAGAAGAACAACTAAGATTATACTCTAAAGAAACGATAGATCTTTTTTTAAGTGAGGTTGGTGGAGAGATATTAAAGTGGTCTATAGTCTATGCCCCTAATGCAGATGCACTTGCTTTTTTAGTTAGTCAAAAACAAAAAATAGATCTTAGTAAAGTATTAAATGATTATGCATTAAAGCTTTTTCTATTATATATTTCAGCTGAAGAACGTTTAAAACACTATGATAGTATTAGAGAAACTGTAATGGAAAAATTCAAGTTGTTATTAGATCTAGATTTTCACCATGTGTCGAAATATATGAACGAAGAAAGTAATAGGCAGTATATTACAGAAGATACGTATAGGGATTTTAATGCATTATTGGTACAAAAACAGTCATCATATAATCAGCAAACTTTAAGGGTTTAATTAAAACTATATGCCAAGATCCCCAGATGCGTTCTCAAAATTTATAGATACTTTTAAGCAAATACAAGATACTTTTGGAGAACGTGTAGACCTAACAGAGACTGAAGGCTTAAAAAACTTACCGGAATATAGACGACTTGATTCTTTAGCTAGGTTGTTAGAATCAGTTACTAATTGCGTAGCGGTTTCTGTGTTTAATGGGGAATTAGTCATTGCCACGAATAAAATAGTTACAGGTAAGGGTGGCGAAGAAGCTAAGCAACGAAATGAAACATTACAAAAGCTAATTCTAGACGTAATAAAATATTTTAGCGATATAGCTCGTAGCAAAGATCTAACAGAAGATGATAGAAAAAAAGTATTTCATAAAATATGCAATTCAGAAAGGTTTATTGCTTTAATCAAAGGTTCTAAATGGAGTATTGATGGTGATGATGTTTATATTATTGTTGAACAGATTTTAAAAGGTACGCAATATACCTTTGAATATGCATTAAGAGAGTTTGGTAGAGATCCAAGTGCTGCCGCTATCATTTTAACCTGCATGGATCTTTATAACGATTTTACAAAATTAGAGTCTTCTATAAGAAAAGCAGTAAAAGGAGATTTTTCGGAGTTCACTGAAGGGCAATTAAAAGCTTTTACTGTAACACAAGGGCTTAATATTCTACAAACAGAAGAGTCAAGGTACCATGCAGAAATGCAAATTGTATTTCATATACTAACAAAAGAAAAAACAAGACCTGCTATCTGTAATTATTATATTGGTATATCAAAGCCTTGTTGTTTGAATTGCCATGCAATGTTAAATGTGCTTAACCAAAATGCTAATATGGGTGTAACTTTTTTAGTTAGATCTTGGCATGATAAATTAGGTGATTCGATAATACCAAGAGAAGTGTTATCATTGTTAGATCCTACTATACAAACTAATTATGATAAAACAAGACGCGATAAAGAACAGGAAGTAACAAGAAAGAAAGATATTTCAAAAAGTTCCACAATAAAACAAACTCGCTCCAATAGTCCTGCTTCACAACATGGTGAAGCGTTAGCAGCAGCTAACCAAGGATTTCTTACATCATTATTAGAATCTATAAAAAAATTGCATTTAATTCCTTTGGGTGATGTGAGAGATGGTGGTGATGCAAGTATACAAAAATACACTGATGCCATTAGCACATGGTTGTTATTTCACGATATAGAAAGTTATCATGAACTATTTGGTGAGATTCAAACTATTGAGGAAGCTAGAACGGCAACGCTAATTTTTCTAGAAGAAGCTGCCCATAACGAAGAACTTAAAAAGTGTTTGATTAGTGATGAAAAAACCATTTTTGGATTTTTTCATAGTGATTTTTTCAATTCACCAATAAAAAACATGGTATGCCAAGCATTAAGTGAATTATTTCCAGAATTTAAAAGAAATTTAATACAACAACCACACGTAGGTCCACCTAGAGTTTAAGTATAATAGTTAAACAAAATTAGAGGAATATATATAAGTTTGCCTAAGAAATTGATTTCACGACAAGATGTTTTAAAAGCGATAGAAAGTGTAATATTAGATGGTTCTAATCCTACTGTCACCGCAGTTAAGCTCAAATTAAACAGTAAAAGTGAAGCAACTATTTATAAATATTTGCATCAATGGAAACAGCAGTGTTTTATGAATATGGTGACCAACAAGGTAAATTTTGAACAAATAGAATCTAATTTAGAAGAAAAGGATAACCAATTAAAGCTGGAATTACAAAAACAGTTATACAAAAACGAGCATTATACCCAAGAGTTAATTGCTGCCGAAAAAGCCAATATTGCTTTAAAAGAGGAAAATCGCCAATTACAAACTGCAAACCAAGAGTTACAGCTAAGGTTAACAGCAGCAACAGCTACCAATAATACTTTAGAACAAGTAACGCAAAAAATTCAACACGAGCTAAATCTTAATACTAATGAAACTATCCGCAACATGCAGCAAACCATTGACGGCCTAAGGGCAGAGCTTAAAATTTTAAATGAAACCAGCCTGTCGGCATTAAGGGACACCAGTAATAAAGGTCACGAAGCATTAATGCAGGAAAAAGTAACCGGTATTAATCTGCAAGCTAAAATTGATGGTTTAACCAAAGAACTCTTAGAGAATAAAAAACAATTAAATGAAGCTATTACTAGCGCTCAACTGCAAACTAGATCACTATTAAGGCAAAATGGGCAGTTGCAAAAAATAATCCAAGAGCATGGTTTAGACAAATTACCCCAATTAGAAGAGGAATTAAGATTAAACTTTAATACCAAAGAGGCAGCATTTTATGGAAAGTAGTTGGATTGTTGCCAAACCTACGGCTTTAGTCTCTTGGCAACCAAAAATCGATTTAATGGCAGCAAGTAGACCGCAACATGAAGACTGCTATATTTTAGCTGAGAATGATGTAGAGGCAGTTAAAGTTTGGGTACAGCAATTTAAAGATACGCCAACTACTCAGAGAGCCTATCAAAAAGAAGCCGAGCGATTACTGTTATGGTGTACCTTTGAGAAGGGGTTAGCACTTGGCGATTTAAAAGCTGAGCATTTTGAGGAATATTTTAACTTTTTACAAAATCCGCCCAGCAGTTGGCTGGGTTCTAAAAAAGAATTAAGATCTGAGAGGTATACTATTAACTGGCGGCCATTAGTGGCTCCCTTAAAAAAAGCCTCGTTATTATTTGGTATCAGAGTAATTAGTTGTTTAATGAATTATTTAGTGGATGCTAAATATTTAAAGTCCAATCCGATTAAATTAATTAAAAAGTATAGTGATCTGTCGATTGATCACGAAGAGCAAAAATATAAAGTTTGGGCACGGATGTTAGAAGCTGATGAATGGGAAGCAGTACAAGAGGCTTTACAAAATTTACCGGAAAGCACCCCTAAGAGTCAGCGCTACAAAACCAGAACCCAGTTATTATTTGCGCTGCTATATTTGTTGGGATTAAGAATACATGAAGTAACTCAAGCTACTTGGGGTTCGTTTAGGAAGTTAAACGGTAACTGGTGGTTTTTTGTGAAAGGTAAGGGCGGCAAACTTGGCCATGTGCCAGTTAACGACCAATTATTATCAATTATTAAAATTTATCGGTTATCGCTAAATAAAACTCCATTGCCGGAGGAAGACGATCTAGAGGCCGTATTGGCTTTAGCAAAAACTAAAAAACCATTAAGTGTTAGGCAGTTATTTACCAATGTTAAAGAAATCGGCAAATTAGCAGCTAAAAAGTTTAAAAGAAATCCGCAGAAACGACAAAAGTTAGAAAGTTTATCGCCGCATTGGTTAAGACATCTATCGGCATCACACCAAGACTTGGTAGGGATTTCAGGCACTATGATCCAAGCAAATCATCGGCATGAATCATATAGTACTACCCAAATTTATTTACATGCGCCGGATGATTTGCGGGCGCAAGAAATGCAAAAGTTGCATATGATAATTAACCCAAAACTATACCCTAAGAAAGAAGCTACTTTTAATACCAAAATTCAGCTATCATTAATCGGCGGTTCATTGGGTGGAACAGACAGCTTAACCAGATTAATTTTAGCAATTGAAAATAACGTGCTGAGTGATTTTAAATGGAGCAGGGCAGGTGAGTTAACCGAAATGACAGCTATTATTAATAAGTATGAAAGGATTAAAAGTTTTAAGCAGCCTTTAGAAATTTTTTATGAATTAGAGGGATTAGTAGAAGGTGAAAAGTTAAAATATTTGAAAACTGCTATTTTAAGAGAAGCAGAAATCAGGTTGTTTGCTTGTGATCTACAAGTCACCAAAATAGAACAATAAATTTTGCAGGTGTTCATGGTAGTGGTGGTATTTAAGTGGTTTGGATTTAAAAATGAATAATCAAAATAAATATGTTATTTACAACGTAAGTGATGCACTTTCTTCAGGTGCAGTAGAGTACTTGGGCTCTAAACGTAAAGGGTGGTTTACTTATAAATTTAAAGGTAAAGATACACGGATCCTTTTTAAACAGGGGAGATCTGGTAGTGGAGAAAATTGGGCAGAAAAAGTGGCTGCTGAATTAGCTAGATTATTAGGTTTGCCTCATGCGATCTATGAATTGGCCTATTTAAGCAAAGATGATCCTTGCGTGATTTCTCCTAATTTCCTTGAAGCAGGAGAAGAACTGAAACTTGGTAATGAGCTTATTGAAGGATTTGATAAAGATCAAAGATTTAAAAACACTAAACACACATTGGATGCTATATTAAATGCAATGCAACAAAATAGCGTTCAATTACCACAAACCCTTAAACAAAATCCAGCAATTACTAAAGCAAATGATTTGATTATTGGTTACTTATGTTTGGATGCTTGGATTGGTAATACTGATCGCCATGCTGAAAATTGGGGCATAATTATTAAAAATAATAAAATTAATGTTTTAGCTCCAACCTTTGATCATGCATCGTCATTAGGACGTAATGAGCCTGATGCAAGAAGGACGGAAAGGTTAACAACTAAAGATACAGGTCGCAATGTACAAAAATATGTACATGGAGCTATGGTACCAGTTTATGATCAGGGTGGTCATCAATTAAACACAATTTCTTTAATAAAAGAATGTAGGAAATATGATCCGCATGTCACTGATCATTGGATCGAAAAAATAATCCAAATTACCAATGAAGATCAAAAAATTAAAGAAGTTTTATCTAGAATGCCAGAAGAATTTATTTCAGAACCTGCAAAAGCCTTTGCTATGGCAATTTTACAAGAAAGTACAGGACAGTTAAGGAGACTTCAAAATGACTAAGCAAATCTATCTTGCTTGGCAAGATCAAAATATCAAGCGATGGCATGTCGTTGGACAGCTATTACAAACCAGCGAAGGATATGAATTTCGTTATACCCAAGGGGTTAAAAGTATTCTTTCATTTTCAGTGCTACCTAATATGCCAGAACATGATAAGGTGTATCGTTCACCTAGCTTGTTTTCATTGTTTAAAAATAGATTAATGCCAAAGTCTCGGCCTGAATACCACGATTATATGAGTTGGCTAGGGTTTAATGGTAAAAATACTACGGCTAATGATTTAGATGTATTGGCCATTAGTAGTGGAGAAAGAGAGACAGATTTTTTTAGGATCATTCCTGTGCCTACAATTAACTCGATAGGGGATTATGCGTTTAAATTTTTTGTAGATGGTTTAAACCTTTTAGATCTTAATTCTAAAGAAAGGATTTTAAGTTTGAAAACAGGGGATCGACTTTACTTAAGCCACGATTTTCAAAATAAAGCAGATCGATTAGCTCTTTTATTGCGAACTGAAGATCCTCCTTGCTTAGTTGGATATACTCCAGGGTATTTTACAAAAGTTATTCATCACATTAAAAATGAAAATGATGATTTATTAGAAACTATCAGGATTAATGTATTACAAGTAAATAAAGATGCTCCGATCCAAATGCGATTACTTTGTGAATTATCGTCTCCTCTTTTGAATAAACCTTGGGAAGAATATGAAGATGAATTTAATCTTATTTCTGTGCAAACCTAATATAGGCCTAGTGTTAGAGAACGTGCCACCAGCCGCCATTTGGGCGCTGTTCAAAAACAGCCTATTTTAGGTATCAAAAGGTATGACAATAGCCTGCTAATATTAGCTTGTGGTTTTTAATTTTTATATTTATGAAATTTTATACAGGAAATTTACAAAGTTCTGGTTTTTGAAATCCCAACATTTCTAGCCATGGTAAATGTTCTTTTTTCATTAACAATTCAGCAGGGGTTTTATCCTTTCCGAACGCCTGAATTCTTAATGCAACAACGCGCGATTATTTAGGTGTTAGTTATCCATGTTCTCTTTGAAAGTTTTTTCACATAATGCATATTCACCCATAACCTTTTAAAAAACATCTTGCAATTATATAAAAAGTTTGGCATTTTTTTAATTATGGAAAAAGTATATTGACCATGGATCAACAAAATAATAATAAAAAAAGTAGAGATTAAAAGTGCCGCAAAAAAAAACAAATGAAAAATCAGTTCAAAAAATTAACAGTCATATTAACGCATCAATAGAAGAGTTACAGAATTTTTTTCTAGATGAAGAAAGAACGCGTTATATTTATGCTGCATCGCAATTTGAAATTACTCGATATCTAGAGAAGCTAAAAGCCTTGCTGGTACATGTGTTGCGAGATATAACCAATTCTGGTTATGAAGAATATTTAGTTAAAATCTTGCAAGGGTTACAAAATCTGTATGGTGTGCTTAATCAGTGGCATAGAGTTGTTGTAGATGATCCTTCCCCTGAAGCAAAAGTATGTCAACTATACAAGTCACATTTAGAAGATGCACGCCAAGGCTATAAACTTACTAAGCGAAATTTACAACGCTTAGAAGATTTGAATATTCGGTTGACGAATAATCGAAAAAAATCTGAAAATGAAGCCAAAAAATATTTGCTATTGCGTGATAGCTTACAAAAAATCGCGCGTAATGAAATTCATTCTGTGATGGATCCACAAATACCAGAGCAGACTCACATTATCAAGGAATTCATTGAGTTGTTTTTATCTCCAAATGTTTTGTTAGAACTTAGTGATATTAAACAAATTTTATGGATCCAACGCTCATTAATCGGTGTCATTAATCATACTAAAGCTTTTGCCATTGATGAATATTTTAAAATATTGATGCGTAATGCAAGCAGTAATTTATTATGCATTTCGCACAATAACTACGCAGAATTGATTGCACGTGCTTGTATCCAATTAGAAATTAAAACGCAAATTTCTCTGCACCCAGATTTATACTTTGGCTCTATTGCAGAGTTTTGCAAGCATCAGATTGTTACCGAAGAAATTTTAAAACCTGACAAAAAAGATTATCAGCCATCTTGGTTATATCAAACAACTGAAAAAATGATCAAAGCCTTGCTTCAGTTGATACTATATGCGCCAGAAGAGAGATTTAAAGATTTTATTATCCAAAATATAAGCCTCTTTAATACCACAAATGGATTTGAGTTGGCCATGAATGCTTGGCTACAATTGTGTGATAGTTTAGAACAAGGTAAGCTTAATCCTCAGATTGGCCATAATATCTTAGCTGCTATGGATATTTTCTTATATCCTGATAATCATAAAATTGGGCAATCTTTGTATAATTATGTACAAGCTACCAATACCGAAACAACACTCACATTAGTTGATATTTTATCCTTAAGATCAAAACGTATCTTAAATATTAATTTTAAACAACCACAGCATATCAAATACTTTTTTATTCCAGGAGTTAACCAATTATTTAATGTACAATATGACCGTAATTCTAACAACGACGTTGTCAGAAAAAAATGGGCAACCGCCTGGTTTTATTTAAATGCTTATTCGCCACAACAACAAGCACAGAAAATTGATACCGTAGGAGCTATTGCAACTGCTCAAGAAATTTTTCCAATGTTTTTGAGGTTATTCTCTGTTTCCCCAGCTACTATAGACAGCCTAATTGATTTTTTTCAAATAATTTCTGGATATGGTAATTGGCAAGAACGACATCAACTTGCCAAATTTTTAATTCTTGATATCAAAAATATTAAATGCATGCCATCACAAGAACGTTTAAAATCATTACAAGCAAAAGCGGTAATTAAATTATTTGATTTTCCGAGTTTTTTAGCTGATTCAAATATATTTAAACAACTAGCCTCAGCGTACTTATTGCATTTTTGCCAAAAAACAAAAATTTCTAGGCTAAGTGAGCTCAATCCCCAACTGCAAAATTATCGAAATATATTACAGTTCCCGCTAAAAGAAAATTTTGATCTGCTTTATTATTTTTCAGATGAACTTGCCAGTATGAGTAATGAATTAGATCCAAAAGATGCTATTTGGGCGATGAAACTATTGTATCGTATTTTTGATTGCGTTGATACAATGCATGAGAATATGGCCCAGGCTTATCAGGCACAAGTTACTGATTTGCTAGAATCTGTGCAGAGATTTTCGCGCTTTTATCGGCAAAATGCTGAAGAAATGCCATTTCGTGTATTACAAGGGAAGGATGATTTGTATTTGTGGAAATTAAAAATACCAACGGAGTATGCTGAAAGTACGCCAATTGTTTATGGGGAAGTATTGCTTGAAGTGCAAGATAACTTAATTGATTATAAATTATTAGATTGTTTTGGAAAAGTCATTAGCGGTCAAGTGAATACCGATGAGGCTAATCTAGGATTGCGTGTTAACGCAAAACTATCCGACTTGAGGCACATCAAAGTTCAATTGTTTACCGTTATTGCCAAGCAAACAGGTAATCTAGGCTGGCAAGCATTATTGATGAAGCAGTATTTACGCATTAAAGAGACGGTGCGTAAGCAAATTTCAGCTGGATTTGAGTCTTTATCGGATAGACAAAATTTGTCCTTAGTCGAAAAAATGCGTGATGCCATTTTGATCATCGATGGTGCTAGAAATTACAAATTTTCAATGATTGACGGTGTGGTTACCAAATATTTAGAAGAAGGCTTATCAGCATCAAACATTAAACAAGACATCATGCTATTTTTTGATGACATGGTTGCGGCGATTGCTAAAGTGCTCTCTAGAGGGGATAAATCTTTAGAGGATTGGAGTATGGCAGCAAATAGTGTTGATGATCGAATTAAATTTATTTGTGCGCGAAAAAAATATAGTGAAAGCCAATTTAAAGATTGGTTCTTAGGTATGAATAAGCAATTGAACGCTGATAAGCAATCTGCTCTGATGGAGCGATATTTGCAGGATGTACGTGGTTTAAATGAGAAACATCAATTATTATTTACCGATTTAGGTATTGACTTTTTGCAGTATAACCAAGAAATTGCCATTGCTGCTGTGTATCAACATTTGGCGCAAGCTAAAGAAAATACAAGAAGTAGGATGAATTTATTTATGAAGCTTGGTACAGGTCAAGGTAAATCCTTGGTGATTGCAGAGGCAGCACGCAAAATTCTTAGCGAAAAATTGAGTAAAACTGTGATGATTTTTACTTGTTACGATCACTTGGCTGAGCGAGACTTTAACAAGTTTAAAAGTTATTTTGCGCACTTTGGTTATAACGCTGCTTGTATCTTGCCCAATCATCTTGACTCTTCTACTAGTGTTCTATCAAACAATGCAGGCGCCAATGCATTAGCAGAATTTAGCAAAGCGCAAGTTATTTACGTCAATTTAGAAACTTACATTTCCTTGCTAAGGCAAGAACGTGTGAAAAGGATCAAACAACAAGAAACTGCGGTGATGTTTCCTGATCCAAAAGATAGTGTGGCGATTATGGATGAATTTGATAGTTTGATATTGGATTCAGATGAAATTATCCAAACTCTAGATGGGTTTCAGGTGCCAGCGGTTAATTTGTTAGCATTAGGTAAATCTGCTGCTGAGCGAAAAGTTTTAGCAGATTTAGATCCTACCTCAATAGTTCGAGTACTTTTACGAACAATCATTGGGAGTGATTCTTGGCAAAGTTGGTATAATGAAGAATGGAATCAATTGGTTACAGGTGGTAGAAGCTATAGTGATATTAGTTCTTTAGGAAAAAGAAACAATTTTAAATCAGCGTTATTTGATGAATGGCAATTTGGTTGCGTGACTTTGCTGAGCTCTGTTATCGATCCTCTTAGCTTTTATAACAGCTTTAAGTTTGTGATTGGCTTATCCGGCAGCATTAATCGTCAAACTCATCGGTTAATCTCAAACGTGTTGACAGGTGATTCCAACTATTTTGAAATTCCGCCGTTTTTTGGACCAATCAATGCAGAAAAGAATCGCACCCAGACTAAAGATCTAATTTGTAATTCACAAGAACAACATGTACAGAGCATCATTGATGAAGCTGTTGCTATCACTACTAAAACCGAGCGCCCAGTATTAATTTTTGCAGAATCAACTACTCGATTATCTGAAAGCAAGTCAGATTTTGAAGTATTAAAAGAACGTTTGTGCAGTATAAATAAAATTGCGAAAAGCAAATTGCTTTTCGTTGAAAACGAATCTGACATAAATCGACATTTGCCAAACATTGGTAAACGGAAATATGTAACTTTGGCAACACGAATTTTAGCTCGTGGGGCTGATATTAAAGTTGACACTGATATTAAAGAAGGGCTGCATTTAATTGTTGGTTATTACCCAGATCGCGAAAGCATTTACATTCAAATGCTGGGTAGAACCGCACGCCAGGATGATAAAGGCAGTTATGCAACCATCACTCGTGATCCGAAAGATTTCAAATCTTTGAATTCAGAAAAAAATGTGGTTGATGGCATTTGTCACCGAGTCTCAGAATCTGTTTTTGCAGACGAAAAATTACCAGTGGCTCAACAAACGGGAAGACAGTGTTTGCAAGCATTTCCTCTATTTATTACGGCGTTTCGGTCTTGTAATAGTTCAACATTAGAAGGTAAACTTCCTTTTAAGATTGAGAGGGAAGTTTTAAATGCATTTCCACGATTGAGGAGATAATTGATGCCAGATAATCCTTCCAATTTTGACTTTGATGCGTTAATGGCAGAATTTGATCTCGAAAAAAAGATGGAATTGCAACAGCTCGAGACAAGACTAACTGCAGCAACTCGAGCTATAGCGGAATTTGAGCAAACTATTGGTAGCAGTAGATTACCTACATTTGAAGAGCAGTTTGCCAGTGATTTAGCCGCAGATTGCGAAGCTGAAGAAGCATATTTGGCGAATGTTCCGTCAACCGAACAAGCACAAATGCAATTTGAACAAGTAATTAATGAATCTCGGCCACCTACATTTGAAGATCAATTTGCCAGTGATTTAGCCGTAGATCGTGAAGCTGAAGAAGCATATTTGGCGAGCGTTCCTTCAACCGAACAAGCACAAAAGCAATTTGAACAAGTAATTAATGAATCTCGGCCACCTACATTTGAAGATCAATTTGCCAGTGATTTAGCCACAGATCGTGAAGCTGAAGAAGCATATTTGGCGAGTGTTCCTTCAACCGAACAAGCGCGAATGCAATTTGAACAAGTAATTAGTAAATCTCGGCCACCTACATTTGAAGATCAGTTTGTTAGTGATTTAGCCGCAGATTGCGAAGCTGAAGAAGCATATTTGGCGAATGTTCCTTCAACCGAACAAGCGCGAATGCAATTTGAACAAGTAATTAGTGAATCTCGGCCACCTACATTTGAAGATCAATTTGCCAGTGATTTAGCCGCAGATCGTGAAGCTGAAGAAGCATATTTGGCGAGTGTTCCTTCAACCGAACAAGCGCGAATGCAATTTGAACAAGTAATTAATGAATCTCGGCCACCTACATTTGAAGAGCAGTTTGTTAGTGATTTAGCCGCAGATCGCGAAGCTGAAGAGGTATATTTGGCGAGTGTTCCATCAACCGAACAAGCACAAATGCAATTTGAACAAGTAATTAGTGAATCTCGGCCACCTACATTTGAAGAGCAGTTTGCCAGTGATTTAGCCGCAGATCGTGAAGCTGAAGAAGCATATTTGGCGAATGTTCCTTCAACCGAACAAGCACAAATGCAATTTGAACAAGTAATTAGTGAATCTCGGCTACCTACATTTGAAGAAATGTTTGCCAAAGATCTGGAATTAGATAGGCAAGCTGAGCAGGCTTGGATGGATAGAATCCCAACTCTAGAAGAAGTGAATGCGTCATTTAAAGAAATTATTAAACAATCTAAGCGGTGGCACAACTTGGTGCGCGCTGAAGGTGCTAATATTTTATTGCATATTGTAGATTATAATTATTCTGAAAATAACTATCGGCAATTATTGGGCGTTCCAGAATTTGCTGATGAAAAATATATTCCAATTTATACGCCAGACGATCCAGCTTTACTTAGTATTCATCTTGATTTTGGCTTAAAAAATGTTGTAAAACTTAATACTGCAGGTCCATTTATCAGTCTTGCGCAAACCAAGCAATTCACCATAGAGACACCACATACTGTTTCGATTGATGAGTTGCATGTTAAAGCATTGACCATTAAGCAATTTTTGCAAATACATAACCCCAATAGCAATATTACGCTGCAAGATTTTATTGATTTATCGGCAAGCGGTCCAATCATATTGGGCAAAGTACTAGCAGGAGATATGATCCGGTTTTACTCTCCTATCAAGATTGCAGCTTTACAATTACAGGCAAGCAAATGTTACTTAAATAGTGTATCAGACATTGAAATCAAAACTCTCGTGTTTAAGCAGTTACTGGAAGCTCACGGTGATCGTATCAAGCTTGGAGAAGCGCGCAGCTTAGATGAATTAAAGCTTTATGCCAAGCAATTGCAAGCAGATAGTTTGTATAGTGCAAGCTTAGAAATTAGAGCCAGGCAGGTATTGGCCGATCTTTTAGAAGGCACACAATTAGTTGATGTTGTAGCTTCAAGTTTAAAGGCCAAAGCTATAAGAGGAAAAGACAAAGTCAAACTGCATTGTAACAAGTTAGAAATAGAAGATCTCCACGCTAAAGATTGTGAGTTAAAGATTGGCTCTCATTTTACTTATACAGACAATAGTTTTCAGGGAATTCAAAATAAGCTGAATATTATCTTTGGGCAAGATTATAGCATTACTCAAAATGTTTATGCCGATCAATTACAGGTGATTTACATAAAAACAGATCACGTGCTACAGATTGATGCCGAGATAAATATTAAATATAAATTAGTGATTGAGGCAAGTGGTTTGAAACAAAACAAACCTATAAAGGCAGGCAGTGTTGAATTCAGAATTACTGGGGCATTTGAAAGCTGTGCGCCGATTATAGTGAGAGAGGACGCTAAAGTTACAGCGAACTCTCTACAGCAATCCTCTAATGGTTATTTTCAATCAGAATCTCTTAATGTACATGTAATTAATGGTGCGTTAAAAGGTAGTTGTAAAGCCAAAAATTTACAGCTTATCGCGCGAAATAGCTTGCAGTATAATGTATCTAAGTGGGTTGCTGACAACTATGACATTACGGTGCCTGAATCCCGCTATGCAAAATTTCCACAAACAGTTGCTGGAGATTACAAGTTAAATATATCAAATCCAGCTGCTAGAGGTGCTTTATTTATACCGAAAATGCATTTAGGTGGACAATTAAACATCAATGCGGATCATTGTCACATTGCTATTAAGCTCTCTGGTACTATTGTTGCCCAATTTATCCTTATCAATGGTAGGCTCATAAATTTAGCAAATACGGGTTTATTTGCGTTAAATGGAATTACCTTAAATGCTTTTGATGGCTTTACTGGATTAAATGATGGTACCTATATTCGCACCTTACAAGGAGACATCAAATTAAGCAGTGAGGGCAGTAAAATTAATTTGTCGCATTTAGAGATTGTTGCCATGCGATCTGGTAATATTTTGCTGCGTGCACGAAATGGAGTTAGTAATATTTCAGGTAAGCTACAAACAGTCAATGGTGATGTGATTTTGCAATCACCGCAATTTTTAATGGGACTTAATTATCACGAATTACCTAGCGAATCTCGTGGCAATAATTCTACACGTACTGGTGGTGTGAAAGTCACCTCACGGCCAGCCGAATTGGTGGCTAGGAGATTATTGCTTAGTGGTTTTAATCCAGGTGAACGTTGTTTAGTTAAATTAATCGGTAGTATCTGTTGTCTGCAAGAGTTGCCACAAAACCGCGAGAAAATTCAGTGTGAGAGTGTAACTGACCATGAGGACTTTGATAATACCAGAACAGAAAGCGTTTGGGTTGGTGCGACTAGTAAACCTTTGATTGGAGGAAGAAAAGGTATTTATGAAGATCGAACTGTTCATAGCTACACTACTACTACTCATGCTACCTATACCGCAGAGCTTATTGCTAGCAATCATACTCATGTTAATTTAACCAAGGGAGATCATAGAGGTTTAATTCTAGCTGCTAGGCAAAATACCGTTACTTTTGGTGCTGGCACGGTGTTTAATTCAACGCCGCAAGCCAATGATAGGGAACTTCATTTAAATGTGGGATTAGATGAGGTGATCCACAACTCTGTAGGTGGTTTTTACACTTTTATGCCCAATTTGCAAGCAACAGATTTTATAGTGCCAGAGCTAGGTAATCGCTATTCTATGTTTATACCATTAGTTAATATCCCTCTAGAAGAAAAATATCCGATGATCCTAGGTTTGAATAGGCATGGCAAATTGCAAATCATGCCAAGGCGTAGTGTAATGATGTACCATCATTTAGGTCAAGAGCTGGAAAACTTTCATTTAATTTTGCATAAGCAATATCCAGCAGCCTTAAGTATTATGCCAAACCCCGAAATGCTGTATTGGCAAGCATGTCGTAATGGGGCTTTAGCAATTGGTGACTTGCAAAGGAATTATGCTGGGGGTTCTGTTAGTCTAGATCATCTAGAGGCAAAATTAATCGATGGCGATAAGTTTGTCGTATTTTATCGAGAGCAACTCGTACCTGGTACCACTCAATATTTTTGGTTTATGCGCTCTATAATGCCATTAAAGATGTATCAGAAATTAACCGAAAACTATGGCAAGTCAGGTATTTATGGGCAAAATGTGTCGCTTTGTGGGGTGAATAGTGAGGCCAGTTTGCGACTTATAGATAATGTAACAGTACAAGCTAATCTAGAAATGCAAAACGGGCATGTTGAGCTTGTGAGTAATACGGTCAAAGCTGGTGAGACGATAAGAGGTGAGTTAAATAGTTTTACAATTAATGATGCAGAAGTAATAGCTGGTGGTGATATTGGAGTTGCAACCGAATTGCTGCGAATTATTAGAAGGAGTGCACATAAAATTAATTTAAGTGCAAGCAATGATATCGCATTAAAATCGACTCAATATGAAGGTAATGGCGCTAGTTTTAAAGCTGGCCATGATTTAATTACTCTGTTTGAGCACAGTGAAAACTTGGCACAACCGATACACTCCAATGATGGCTCGGTGACTCATTTGGTACCTAAACTAGATGCCGGTAATGCGGTTTTGTGGCAAGTAGCTGGGGCATCGATTCATGAGGCACCACACATTATTGCTAAAAAATTCAAAGAACTTGCTGGACAATCGGTTTATTTAGCGGTCAGTGATATTCATCGCAAAGCCTGGAAAACTACAGAAAAAAGCGGCTGGGGACCTTGTCGGAAAAAACGGGATGTTGAACATGTCAGCATTGATATCGTATCACGCGGTGCCCAATTTGATGTGCAAGAAACCGTGGAAATTATCGGGGCTATGGGCATTAAGTTGCAGCAGGTAACAAGCATGGCTCAAGAAAACCTGTTTGTTGCTCCTGATGCACAGGTTGAGCTGCTAGCCGGCTGTCATATGCATGAAAGCCATACCCAAACCCATAAACGTAATTTAGTGTGGCAAAAACATCAGGTTGACACAGTTTTGCAAAAAAATTATACGCCTTGTGAGTTTAAAGGTAAACTCACAATTATTGCACGTAGCGCTTGTGTGGAGCTATTGGCTAATAATCCTTCAAGTAACCGACTATTTCAACAGATACAGCAAGGGTTTGATGGTGAGCTTGCGGTGCAATATTTGTATTGTGCTTATGAACATCATTGTGAAAAACATCAAGGTCCAACCGTAGCTGCTGCAGCATTGGTTGCCATTGCTATTGCAGCACTAACTATGGGTGCGGGTGCGGCAATATTGGCGTCTGCTGGTGGGGCTACTGCTGCCGGCGCTATAGCAGGTATGGCAGCAGCAAGTACAGGAGCTGCAGTAGGTGCTGGGGTAACTGCAGGTGCTGCAACAGCATCACTTACTGCAGGCCAAATGGTAGCAGCTAGTATGATTGACGCGGCATTGGCATCATCCCTCACTACAGTCACCTTATCTTTAGCACAAAATGGTGGCGATATTGGTAAGGCTTTGCGAGAATTGGGCAGTTCAAAGAACATACGAAGTTTATTAACCTCTGTGACAGTAGCTGGACTGGCAGCTAAATTTATCGAGCCATTGAAACAAAGCAAAAATGCGTTAGATGCCGTCATTCAAGTGGAACAAACCGCAAATTTGTTCACCAAAATTGAGCGTGCGTTGATGCAATCAGGAATTAGTGTTGGAATGAGTCGTTTAATTGAACGTAAAGAAAACCGCACTAAATTAGCCGCAGCTATAGGAGGTGCAATTGCAGGCGCAGTAGCTGACCATTTAGATTTTGGTGTCTCTAATAAACAACTAAACTGTCAGCTATCAAAAATAGAAGCAAAACTTAGCAAAGCATTGATTGGCGGTCTTGGAGCGAGTGTAGTGGGCGGCAAACGGGTTTTCGTTGGAGGTGCCTTGGGAGCCTTGGTAGCAGATTTAGATTTGTTTGAGTTAGATGAAAACAGTCTTAATCCTAAAGACATTACCAAACATGCCAAAGCGGCAGAATTACTCGCTGGATTTTCTGCTCTATTAACTCGCCAAGATGTTGGTGCTGCGGCATGCGCAGCAGGTCGGGTGGCAGAAAATCGTAACTATGCGAGGGTGCTACAACAAAAATTAAAAGACTTAATGTTAATTAAGGAGTTAATGCAAGCTGTTGCTAAAGACGAACAGAACAGTACTCAATCTAGCCAGGATAATCAATCTGATGAACTTCATGAAGATTTTAGTGCCGAACAAGAATTAAAACAAGCAGGCATGACTGACGAGGCTATTGATGAATTAAATCAAAACATCCAAGAGTACAACAAGGCGGTTCTTAAAGCTACTGATGAATTAGAGAAAACTCAAGATTTGAGCGAGACGTTTGATGATAATGAGCAGACAATCTCTACTAGTAGTTCTAGTACATCAGGTTTGTTCTTTTCGTCTGAATCTCGGGAGATACAACATCCTGCGAGCGTTTTATTTTACGCTAATGCTTCGGCAGACAACGGCGCGCAAACAGATAGATTTTCTGGGTTTGTGACAGAATATTCACAGGTAGATATAGCGCTGCAACAAAGTTGTCGAGCTTTAGCTGGTACTTTAAAACCACATGTAGATAAGCTTAGTAAATTTGTGGAAGCGCATCCATATGCGATGGATGCCATTAATCTTGCATTTTTGACAGCAGCTTTTATGGCTGGTGGTATCCCAGGTGTTTTGGCTTTGAGTTTAAGAAGTAGCATTGCAATGGCAGGCGAGGAAGTAGCTAAAGATCTGCTGGTATCTAGAGGTGTTGATGCTAAAGAAGCCGCAATTGTAGTCAGTGCAATCGCATTATCTATGGGCGCCAAAGGCATGGTAAAAGGATCTTTAGGAATAGTTAAGAAATTTTCTGGGAAGATTTCAGGCTGGTTTAAAAAAGGTAGTAGTGCTGCGGTAGATGTAACTTTTCAGTATAAAATGCAAGCGGAAAAAGCTGCCTTCCAAGAAGCTGTAGCTAATGGTGAACTAACCAGAAAAGGTGTTCCAATAATCCCTAAAACTGCATCTAACGCTGTTAAGGGGGCTGGTGCTGAATCTGTCCCTAGAGGTATAAATGGTTACTTTTTAGGTGAATCATTACCTTGTAAATTACCTGGCAATCGGGGACCTGATGGGGTATTTTTAAAAAAAGCAGCCGATGGATCGGTAGAGAAAATTTTTATTACTGAAACTAAATATCAAGCAAAAGGCGGGCCACCAAAATTAAGCATGACCAAAACTAAAGGTCTGCAAATGAGCGAATTCTGGATTGAAAAAAACCTTAAAGCTATGGAAAGTTCTGGCGATAGCGCGGTACGTGAAACGGCAAGGCTAATAAAAATTAACAAAGAAAAACTTGTATATAAAGCTAATGTAGTAACACCAGACGGCACTAATAAATGGTATACGGTTAAGCCAACTAAAGATGGTGTAATTATAAATCCACCAAGAGCGCCGCCCAATCCTCGTCCTAAATAATTTTTATTTATATTTGGTGGGTAACGGCTATGGCAATAACAAATACAAAAGAAAGATTAATTAAACGTTGGAGTGAAATTCTTGAGGAAACCAAAGAAGACATCCCCAGTTTAGCAGAAAAATATGGCGTAGAACATTTTAGAAGTGTTGGCTATTATGCTAACGGATTAAAAGATCAATATGCAAGAGTAGCTAGGCTAGATTATTTATTAAATAACGACATAGCTAGCTTTAAAAAAAATTTAGAACTAGAAGCAGAATGTCAAATTGAGTTGTTTGAGATCTTTGAAAATCGCAAACCAAATGATCCACCTAATCCTGGCCTTGACCCAATGGCTCCAAGTTATTTTTCTATGTTTATATTTTGTAAATTACTAGATGCTTTAGCCTCTGCTAATATGGAAAATGCTATATGTATTGCCAGCTATATGGGCGGCAGATCTGAAATAGAAAATAAATATGATGATGAGTTTATATTATCCATTGGTTATAGTTTAAAATATGCGGTGGAAAATAATAAGGTTCAACTTCAGACATGGTTACCGAGATTAAAGGCAGTTTGTGAAGATCTAAAATATAATATTAGTGAATTTATTGGTTACTATTTAGTGTTAGCAGCATTATTAGAAAATAATCTAGAAAAAGCTAATTGGGCTTTTACTGTACTTATAGTTAACCATAAAAAAAGATGTAAAATGGATAAAGAAGATTATCCTTTTTCTGATTTTTACGATAGCCCTGATGCAGATTTATTTGTTTGGGGTATAGGGCTTGCTAATTTATGTAAATATTATGGATTGGATGTAACTATTGATGATCCATTAATTCCAGCAGAACTTATTATTCCGGTAGTAG
>Ga0302268_1000652_pt1 | contig 21537 bp, 20 predicted proteins | sample III_Bog_E2_1_FD_194554 | JGI IMG/M metagenome (GOLD analysis project Ga0302268, IMG submission 194554) | Peat permafrost microbial communities from Stordalen Mire near Abisko, Sweden - III_Bog_E2_1 | ecosystem: Environmental > Terrestrial > Soil > Wetlands > Peat | place: Sweden: Abisko... | reverse complement strand
GCTGCTCAAGAGTAATGAGGGCTTTTGGCCAATATTTTCCTTTTGCTTTTGGCCAATATTAAGATTTTGGGTCAGTAATATCTACGACTTTGGCTTAGGGTATCTTCACATCTTCCTGTTTCGGTTTATCAGTCGGGGCGACGACTTATTTTGGTGCTGCTGGCTGTACCTCAGATACTACCTCACTTTTTTAAGCCCGAACGACTGGTGATTGAAGCTTGTCAAGACGTCCGTAGGAAGGACGTTTTCTAAGCATTTTATCATTGCCCATTTGCTCCTGTTTACGGATGAGACGATTGTTGATTCCAGTATTTTCGTTGTAGAAGTAAGTAACTTATGGAATATAGATGACACGTTCGTGAGCTTGCTCCAAAATTGGCATGCAAATGGCCACATCATTGGCAGCTCGTAGGTAGTTTCCTTGGTCGTCCTTAAGGTCTTACTCTTTAATGTTTCTAAACAATTGCGTGTAGTAAGCTCTTAGATGACTTGTTGAGAAAATGGTTTCGCGGTATTTGTTGTTTTTGATGACATCTTCTGGGAAAGGGCGAGACCATCCCACCAATCCTGCATCGGGTAAGTAGTTAGTATACATAAACCATACTCCCTTTTATTGGAAAATGGCATTGAACAGTTTGAAGACTTGCCTTCCCAATAGTTCATCATCTCCATCAACAATGATGAAAATTTATTCTGGTTTACAGTAGTTATTAGCAGCCATTCTCAAGTTTGGCATGGCTCGAGTCTCTACTTTGTTCTTGATAATAACATATCTGTCATGGGGAAGGATGCTTTGCTTGGCCAAGAAAGTCTCTATCTGATCACCAGTTCCGTCTGCAGAGGCATCATCAATGAATACAATGTGGTAATTTTTGTACTCTTGCATAAGAATGGATCTCATGTTCTTGTAATGCCTGTCATTAACTACGTTGTTGAAGCTTGGCACGACAATGCACATTGGCAGTTACTTTGTGTACGTACTTAAGTGATACTTTTATTCGTAGTACTTGCGTTCTTAGTCGGCCAAAGGGCTTGACTTTTATATGTCTTGTTCTTTCAAAGCTAACAGCCTTATTGAGAACTCGTGCTGCTCAAGAGTAATGAGGGCTTTTGGCCAATATTTTCCTTTTGCTTTTGGCCAATATTAAGATTTTGGGTCAGTAATATCTACGACTTTGGCTTAGGGTATCTTCACATCTTCCTGTTTCGGTTTTTCATCTGAGACTGGGAGTTTTTCTTCTTTTGGTTATTACTTTTTAGATGCCTCAACTTCTATTGACTTTATTTACTCATTTTTTACCTTTAATTATTTTTCTTCAGTCTTTGATGATGTTAAATCTCCCGCGGCATTATTTTACTTTTTTTATTTTTCTTAAGACTCTTTAGCATCTTGTTACTGTTTACTTGTTTTATCATCTTAATTTTATTTGATCTATTTATTCCCCTATTTTTCACCCTCATCTGTGGTTTTTTAACTTACTGATGATGATTCAAGTTCTTTCGGTTTTGCTTATTTATCAGTCGATAGTAGTTCTTTTCCTACTTGATTGTGATCAGGTGGCAGTATTTTATTATCTTGTTTGTTCAGTGAGTCAATAGAGACTGACTCTAATTTTTTTTGTTCTTCCTTGGCGATATTCTATTGCGGAATACCGTTATCAAAATGTTAAACAAAATAATTTCTATTATCCTCCTCCATATGATGTTTGTACTTCATTTCACAAATCAGAAACCCCACAAAGGCAATGGATAGTAGCAAAAAATAAAGGGTGCTGTATTCTTTGATATGGTGGATGGATCTCTTCCAAGTTGAAGTTGACTTCTTCCCTGACATTTTTTGTTGGAGATTGACCATGCCTATGAGGAATGGATCATCCTCAAGTTGCTCATTTTATTACCTGTTTCTTAAAGTTTTTCTTCCTTCCATAACTTAATTTATATTGAACAATTTAAATTTTGCTTGGAATTTATCATTGAACGTTCAATTCTTTTTGAAATCTATTGACATTTCAATTGATAACCATGCATACATGCTTAAAAAGTCAACCCCTTCTAAATTAGCAAAAAAATATTTGTTTTTTAATCAGTTTGAGTGATTTTCGATAGTCAATAAATCATTTGATAAAATGCATTTGAGATCAATACCAAAATATTAAAATATTTAGTAGATATAGTATGGCCAAACGAATATTGTACACCTTGTTCCTAACCAAAATTCAACTCACATCTTTTGATGCAGTTCAGTTTTTAGAAAAATAAATAACAGTAAGACAAATACCATCAAAGAAAGGGCTCGGAAATGAGCTATACAAAATTTTATAGAAATTTATATCCAATTTTTGTTTGATCTGAAATAATATGAACATTTTTTCCACAATGATTTGATCCATGCATATTTATTGATTTAGCAAGTAAATGTTGCTAAAACATAAGAATTGTAAACGACAAAATGACTTCCTGATTCCAACTGAGGTATAAACCTTGAGCAATAAATTAATTAACGGCTCAAGGGGTTGTTAGTAATTTAATGAACTATGTTCTAATTTATTCGATTATTTATGGTGAATATTATTAAGATCACTTCAAATTCTATTTGTAGGATCACTAATATTTGTTCTTTGATGTAATTATTCCTTTTTTTATGCTCGCAATTATCTTTTTATTTTGCCGTAGCCAAATCAATTACATTTCATTAATAGTGATCTCCACCCAATTATGAATTAATTATGATTTCTTCTACTTATCTCCAATTAAAATTATATCGCAAGGGCAATCTTTGATCGCAATTTAAATTAATTTTTATAAATCTTTATCTTTTTTTTATTCAGCTTTTGAATCGCAAAATAACTTGAGTTTTTGGCTTAATATTTGTTTAAAATTAGAACAGTGCTGCTATGTAGTAAATTCTTATTTGTATCCTTCAAAGCTGATTATATTTAATTGTTAACAATAAAATTGAAAAATATTTAAATACAATCCTAAGAATAGGGCGAATCATGGCCAATATATATTCCAATCGGGAATATAACACACTGGATAGCTCAGTTAAATGACTGATGGAAAGAAAAAGGGAGTTTAGGTTGGAATTAGACTTGCAGCCGGAGCAGACTCCAGATACCTAATTTCCAAGTTTTCTAAATTTTCCACTTTTATTTGAGGTTCTGAAGGAATTGTTTTGTTGGTCTGAACGAGACTAGGCTCAATTTTTTTGATCTTTTTTTGATCTCTCCCCTTTCTGGATTGACTCTTGAGTTTTTTCTATGGCACCACATCTAAAATTAAGTCGTCTGTTGGTCCTCCCTTTCCTGGTTTTTGAAAAATGTGACCCGTCTCCCGATAATTTCTCACAATCAGGCATCCAGTGGTCATGTTGATGTTATATTTTCGGCATGCTTGAGCCACAGTCCAGTCATCGTTGATCACTCGCTTAATCAAGTTTACTCTGGTCTTAAAATAAAGAAATTCTTACTGAATAGTCGATTACAGCATATCTTCTCCCTGTCTCTGCTCCTTCTATGCAGTTTTAGTTTATTTGCTCTGCTACGTTCATCAAATTAATTATAAATAAAACGTGATTTTAAATGAATTTCCAATGGCTATTGCAGATTAATTTGTTGACCAAGAATAAACTTTATTTAATTTCTTTTACATTTCGACCCTTTTCATTAAAGAGTCATCATCATTTGATTAACCTTCTTGACTTTAATTTTTGAAAATGGTCAAATCAATTGGATTGTAGAATTAGAGGGATATGCAAGCCAATTCAGAAGGTTTCAGTGCTTTTTTTAGCAAAAATTTGGAATATGGTCGTAAAAGCTTAACCATTCATAATCCAAATATGATTTTAAAAAAAAGTTTGAATTTTGCTATTTTCTTGCCAGACGAAATTATGATTTTGGGGCTCCTCACATTTTTTTAATTGTAACAGGGAGTTTCTTCCTTTGAATCCGTACTATTCTAATATTCAAAATGAGGGTTTTTTATTTTTTACAAAAACCACTTGTATTATAAGAGCAAAAAAGGAGGTTAAGACTTTCCTATGAAAAACTTAATGAAATCTACTTAAATATTTCTATAATTTCTTATTCCAGTCTAAAATTATCCACCTTGAGTTTTTATGCTTTGAATATATACAATTTTTTAATTGGGAAGTGGCAGTTGCGAGAAAGAAATTGAAAATTATTTTGCTTAATTGAATGAATTATCTTCTATGAGAACAATAGATGGATTCAACCTGATATCTATGCAATCATCATATGCTTTTTTCCCACAAAAAAGAAAAATATTCCAAAAGGTTTTCGTATCAGAATTTTTAATTTCTTGCATCTTTTGGATCTTTACAAATAACATTTTGTACAACTAACCACTTCAATTTTATTGAACACCAATGAATTTGTTTAAAACAATGATTTTTTGATTCAATCGACAAATTTCTTTATTTTCTATTCTAGTACTATCTTCATTTCATCCTTTTTCAATTGTTCTTTGTGCTTTGACCGCTATGAAATATTAATGCTTAAAAATGAAAAGCATCATGAAGGAAAACTTATTTCCAGTGATTAAGAAGATGAATTGCTCATTCTTCTTTAATTTCCTGGGCTGCTGTCGACTTTTCTTAGCAACTACATAGAAAATTTTAGAGTTTAATCTAGATAATTTTGATACGTTTTGATCAGGGCGACTGAAGTAAATGCTTGAGCAAGTTAAGTAAGTAGAGACTAATGTTCTTTTATTTCTCTTTCTTGCGGAGATGGTGAGCAAGTCTATGAAAATTTAGAAATCCCTTCTTTGATCATAATAAACATAAATTATAAATATAATTAGCAGATAATCGACACTGTATTTTAATTCTCATAATTTTATCGTTAGAAATCTTTAATCCTTTGAAATTTATCTAAATAGACGTTTAATAGCAAGTTTCTAATTCAATATGAACTAATTTTATCGTAAGGCTGTCCTAATAAATTTTAAGCCTATCAGGGTGATAGTAATAATATCTCCCATTCTGAAATACAAGTTAACATCATTTCCACTTCATAACTGCTAATTAGAGCGTCAATTTAGAAAAAATAATTCCATTTGCTATTTTATCAAAGATCCATGAATAGACACGGATGGATTAACCTATCGTTAAAGTTAAAAAAAGGCAATACTCACGTGGATCAATACCAGCATATCTGCATGTATTATCAAAGAAAAGAAGAAAAAATGGAAAAAAAATTAGAAAATATTCTATATATTCTGATTCATTTTTCTCTATTTAAATTGAAAAAAAATTAAAGATCTTTCCTGAATAAATGGGAACAATAAAGATTCAAATGAATGATGTTCTTGTTTTGATTGATGCTTAATTTTGAGTGCAGATATTTCACCCAGCTAATAATTGAATATTTTTAAGATATTTGTAATTAAGTTGAAATGAAAAAATAATAGTTGGACCTAAAATGTCTTTCCTATCATTTCTTCCAGAATCAAGATAATATACAACTTCAACTAAAAGCTTTTTATAATAATTAAATGTATTTTGAACTTATTGCCCCGAAATTAGTAATTTTTCAAAACAATTAAGATGCAAATACACTTTGTTTGGCTTAAATTGAATGACTCAAAGATAATAATACATTTTGACTTTATGTCGTCATGCTTCATTTATTATAACTTCCATACTACAAAATATCTTAGCTATTAACTTTCCAAAATATGTAAAAAAGCATTCAATTTTCAATGGCAAGCTCACAACTCTTATTCAGCTTCCCTATGCCTTAGACGTAGTATGAAAATGCAATTGATTTCCAAATCATAAATTGTTGATTTGTTGGATGTATTTTCAAACTGATTTCAACTCATATCTTTCAAGATTTGCACTATTGTATGATTTAAGACACTCTACCGACCAATTCGCGTCGTAAGACTATAAAAATATTGATGAATGTTTCATTTTGGATATCTTAAACAATTAATATTATTCAATAATTGAGAGAAGGAAACTATAATAAAAATCATAAAACACCTAATTTTATATCTTTTGATTTATAACGATTTGACACAATTTTAGGCAAACTTTCATGCCGCTTTTTTGGCGACATTCTTTCAGATTTAATTTTTTGAAGGATGTTCGATTCAACTCCCCTCCTTGCTGATTTAATGGGTGGCAGGCTTAATTGTAGATCATAGGGGCTCTTCCTCTTTGGTTCAAAAGTGCTTTTATTCCGTTCAATAGACCTAATGCGCAATGGTGAATAGTTGGGCTTTGGCAATTTTTATGTGAGATAATTGATGTTTTTAGTCAATTTAATAGTTTTTAGTAATATGGACTTCTCTTATAGTTAAAGTTAGCGAACCTTCTTCTGTTTCTTGTTCACGGATGGTAGTTCAAGAATTTATTCTGAATTAATGATATCTTACGACAAGTCATACGCTCATTCGGATTTACCTTGATTAAATTCTTTAGTAAATTCGACAGGTCATCTGAGTATATTTTGTTAATGCGAGAGTAGTATCCCCTAGTGACCTTCTTATACAATCCTTCCATATCCCGAGCCCTGAATGGCGGTTTAAGATTTATGAATTCATAAAGGACGCATCCTAGAGACCATATATCGGATTTGGCATCATAGGGTTGGTCATGCCAAACTTCAGGACTTGCATAATAAGGGGTGCCAGTTTGAGTTTAGCACATGGCATCTTTCCTGACTACTTTCGAGACGTTCATATCTCCAAGTTTAGCGATTCCATTTTTGGTCAGAAAAACATTAGCACTCTACCTATATTTTTATTTACCTTTATATCCCTATGTAGGATTTTAAGCTCATGCAGAGTTGTTAGCCCCTTGACAATTTGAACAAAAATATCCCAAATCTCCTCCTCTTTGAATTGACATCCTTTTTTCTTATACTCGAAAATCTTCTGCAAAAGGTCTCCTCCATCAGCGTACTCCATCACGATGCTTATTTAGCTTAATTATACCATAAAGATTTTGTGGCGGAGTCATAAAAGGCTTATTTATAGCCTATGATATTTGGGTGGCGAATAGAGGCCAAAATACGCACTTAGTTGACGGCATTGTGAATCTCACGATTGGATAAATTGATCAGTTTAACCTTTTTAAGTGCGTAGATGGACTCGTCCACCAGTCGTTTAACTTTGTATACACTCGAGTAAGCCCCCTCGCCCAATTTGGCTAGAATTTAGAAATCATTCATGGACATGATTATCAATTACAAGGTAATGAAATATATTATGCCTATCCTTTCAAACAGATACATTGACTGGGGGTTTATTTACCAAAATTGTCCTACTTCTTAAAAAACAAGTAAGTATTCTAAATGCAATTTGTGCCTGATTTCAGCTATATAATGTAATATTAATCTAAATCAGAAGATAATCATTCCAAATCAATTTTTATCTCTTACTGATAATGTATGGCTGACCCCATGAATTTTGATTATATTCGTTACTAATAAGATTTATAAATAAAATGATCCTTTCAGCAAACAAATTAAAAACTCAGCCCGAAACAGCCTACAAATAATCCAATAACAAATCCTTTGCTTTCGCTAATACATCAGGCGACATCAATTATCTTAGGAATAGCCCTGACAAATAGAAGTATATGGGCAGAGATGACTCTCATTAAAAATAAAATATCTGCAGAGAGTTACTCAATAATGTTTAGAAGCTTAAAAATTCACAATAAAGATAAAGACTAAGCTACTCACGTTCGCCCGAATATAGTGCATTTACCTCCACCGATCTGGATCACATAATTCTGGAGCATAACGCATAAGTTTAAGCCTTGTTGCATGAAATATCAAAACTGTAAGGCATGCTATTCGAATCCTAGCGTCTTCGTAAGATAGAACTGCAACGTCAAAAATAGGAGCACGAAACAAATACCTACATGCAGTTATCTAACCTGAAACATTCCCAGTACAGTCAAGCGGAAGTATTCGAACTACAGATTCGTAAAATGAAAGAACAGCTGCAGGATAAGTCTGAGGAGTGTAAGAAGTTGGAATTGCAATATAATCGCGAAAAATAATACTTTGAGAATGAGAAGAATAATTTGAAATAGGAAGTCAGAAATTTAATTTAGAAAAAAAATGCGGAGATTTTAGAACTAAAGCAAGGCAGCAATCTTATGATCCGGAGCATCGAATCAGAAAGAGACAACGAAATCAGCTAATTAAGGTACGCCTGCGATAGAGAATTGAACAACGTTTGTAAAAATTTGGAGAAAAGGGAGATGGAACTCCAAAGACTAAAAGAAGCATGTGAGCAGGAGGAAAAAGGTAAAATCAAAATGATTGAGAATTTAGAGTTAGAGAAAGAAGAAATATAACAGCGATACGAACGTAGGCTCACTTAGCAATACTAAAAGTATTAGAATCTGAGAAGCAATCTTAATAAAATTATTTGTGAGGCAAGTGAAGCTGGTGAAAAGAATTGGGCTGATATGCAGCTACTATTCAATAGTGAATACACTAAGTTATTTGCGTTGATTAGGACTAAAGATAGTGAACTGATTTAACTCCGCAAGCAAATGGAATCCTTGACTCTCTCTCATAAAATTGAGCAGCAGACCATTATCGAATAAAATTCTCATCTAAAGAGCAGACTAAAACAGCAAAGCGAACATTTTCTTCAAGACATCTAGCTATTAAAAGTGAAAATAGCGTTACTGCATGAGAATGATGTCAAACAACTGAAGTAGATTTATTAGTTGAAAGTTAGCAACGCTCTAGAAAATGTGAGCAGACTGGAAGAAAATAATTCTCAATTGAGAGAGATGCTGCATCTTTCCAGTGCTGAGAAGTATGAGATGAAGAAAAAGTTTGATATTTCTCAATCGTAATCAAGCGCAAAGATGCTTAAAATCAGAATGGGAATGAGCAATATGGAGAGTGATTTTAAGGAGAAGATGGAAAACTAAAAAAGTTTAATGTTGATGACCAGTCGTTCCTTTATGAAGGAGGCAGAAGTCAAATCCAATAACAATAAGTTCTTAGAGGAAGAGTTAAGAAAACTAAGGCAGTTAATGGATTTACAGACTAGAGAAAATTAAAATGCAGAAAAAGCTGTTGAGGAAAAAATTATTACTGCCAACAATGAACTTGAACGTCTCAGTAATAAGATAGTAAGTTTTGCCAAAGAAAAAAAGGAGCTATAAGCCACCATTGAAGAGATTCGTAATGAAAAAAACAATTAAATCAGCAAGCTTAAAGCTGATATTAAAAACATTCAAAGAATAGATCCGTAAATAGAAGGAGAACTCAAGGTAATTGAGGAACTCAGGGAGGACAGGAACAGCAAATTGGAAGAAATTTTGATCTTGAAGGATAAGGTGGCTGGATTAGAGTCAAGGATCAAGGAAATGCAGGCTGAATATGAGCGCTGTCAAATGGAGAATCATATTAATCAGGAAGAAGCTAGGAATGAGTATCACTCAATAGCTGAAAGCCACCTTTCCTAATTCAAAAAATTCTATTAGTAAAAGATGAGGCGGGTGGAGGACTAAAAGGAGGAGCTGAAAAAGATAATTGCAAGTCAATGCGAGCAGATCACCGAACTCATCAGAAAGTATCGTGAATTAGAGGACAGCATGAAGGAGGCTGTCCGCATGATGAAGCGACGGACTGAACTCGAAGAAAAAGTCATAAATTTAGGTATGGATACCAATCTCATCCGGAATATGAGTCAGCTGCTCCCACACTGATGCTTTGATAATATTTGAGTGAGTTTGACAGTAAGATCATTCATAAAAACCCTTTGAGTTTCATTATATTTAAAAAGTTAAAATAGGTTAAAAGGGAGGTAATTTGCTTGCCCAAGCTTGGAAGTAAGCTCGGTTTAAGGTCTTGGAGAGAGGCTTCGATCCATGTCAAATGATAATTTTTCATCACTTTTATTAACACATAAATTAGTAAAATCAATTAACGAAATTCTTGTTACGAGCACATCTCCTCCAAAGCAGGTGTGATTGTGGGGCAGCATGAAATGAGGCGCATTGATTATTATTTTAAAAGAGTATATAACAATAAATTTTGAACGAGGGTTAGTCATTGATATCTCAAACTATCGAAATTTGTATTTGACTATGATTTTAATTCAGTTTTTATTACAAACGCGACAGTAAAATCAAAATGGACACACTTTCGGTTAATTCTATGACATTACCTCCCGCTCACCAACTCTGACCCCAAAATATATCAAAACTAAGAGAAAGCTTGCAAATCAACTCTACGGGCTAGACCAGTGTCGGCCTCAAAAATATGCGATTTTAGGGAAAGCGTATCTGAAGTTGATGGCTGAAATGAATTTTAATTTACGAAATGGAGGGAAAAAGAAGTTAAAGGAAGTAGAAGCTCCCGACGAGACGCAACTCGCATAGCAAATGTAAGTGACTGGACTATAAAAATGAGCTTCTTGGTATTGAGCATAGGAATTTCAATGTCGTTGGTGGTATGAGTTGATAATGCCACTATATAAATGCGGAAAAAAAAATTAAGGCCTTAATAATAATTAAAACAAGCGGAAGCAATGCAGCAGGACCCACAGGTCGATCCTTCCAGCACCTCCTTTATTAATAATCTAAACAATCCATCTTCTGATAACACTCAAACATACCACATTGAACTAGACTCACAGCAGGCCAACTACCTCACACGACTACTCCCACCCTTTTATTCTTTCCAGGCGGAGTCTAGACCACTAAAAAGAGCCGTTTCCACGCAGAAAATTCAAAAAGAGGAGCCAAAGATACAAGCTTAGAGTAAGAAGAAAGGTAGCAAAGTATCCTCTTCCATAATTTAGGAAGAAATAAAGGCTGCAGCTCCAACTAAAATGAACTCCAATCGATCAAACAGGAATAATAGTAACAAATTTAATGAGGAAATATAAAATGCAGTTTATGAAAAATATACCACACAAAAGGAGGTCGATAGACGCAATTCCTACGAAAATGTCAGCTAAAATCTACGTCCTTGTATTCGTATCTTAACCTTACTAAATAATAGTAAAACTTCATGGCCTTTCCGTGAACCTGTAGATCCCATAGCTCTTGGCATTCCACACTATACAGAGATAGTTAAATAGCCAATGGATCTGTCCACTATTAAGAACAATCTGCGCACCAACCAGTATATCACCCCAACTCAATTCCATGCTGACGTATCTAAGATCATCACAAACAGCTACACATTCAACTCAAGCAATATCTAGTTTACCAAAATTACAGCAGAATTCGAAGCTTACTACCGCAAGATAACTGCTGAACCTGCGGATTTGCAACGAGGGTACAGTCAAACAGAAATACAGAGTGATATCTATCGTGAGAAATCAGTTGCAGAACATAAAAAGGTTGAGAAGAAGAAAGAGGAGAGCTACTCACAACCGATGGCCCCGAGCATTTCTATGGCTGAGAAAAAAGAATTAGGATTGAACATTAAGAGATTGCCCAAAGAGTACATGAAAGGTATCCTCGACATAGTCAATGAGGGCAAAGTAAAGATGATTGGAGAGTTTGACCTCAAGGAACTCGATCCCTTTGTCATCCGCAAGCTGCAAGCATACGTTCGATAGAAGCTGTCGGGCGAGAACAAAAACAAGCCAGCCTTCGGGCAGGACAAAGGTAGGGACTCCTTCAACGAAAATAAAGAAGAGTCTTCCTTCGAGTTGGATGAGGAAGACGAAAGCTGATCTTCTTGAATTTTAGTGCATAACACAAACAATTTCTTCACTTGTTGAATGCAGATATATATTTACTATGGAAAAAGTTATAATCACTAGTCTTATTGCTCAGAAGAATCTCTGAAATCTTGATTCGTGATCTTTCCGATGCGGTAGTATGCCTATTCGCCTCGTTGTTCGTATCTCCTTAAATTTTATTTTTGTTCTTCCTGCCACTTGCTTATTTTGTCTGTTTTGCCCCTGGAATGAGAAGAGGGAGAAGTCAGTCTTTTGTATTTATCTGCTTAGTTCTACACAACTTCATATCTTGGCTATCGATTCCTATAGCTGTGTATTTCTCCTTTTGTTCTGTGCCTATTGTTCTCGCTTCCGAGGGTTGAAAAGACCACAGGCTCACCATAATCAGGCTCGTGCTTGATATAGTCGTTTTCCCCTCGAGCGCTGCCCCTTTTTGCTTTTATCAACTCCTCGTAAAGGGTTTTTATCCTTTGAGAGTACTCTTATAGCTTAGTTTACAGTTTGTGCTGTATTGCATAGAATTCTGCCTCTTGTTATTTTTGCTGGCTTTAAATTTCGGATATGCGGCGATTATAGTATTTCTCCTTGGCACGCATCTTATCATTCTCCTCCCTTAGGCGTTCGTTATCCAATTTAAGTAGCTCTATTTCGTCCCTGTACTAATTCAATACATTTTTATCCTCATTTTTCCCGATGACTTAAGTATTGTACATATTTTTAAGCACCAAATTATCTTTTTTGAATTTGGTTTTCTTCCCGTCGTTAAAATGAGATATATCTTCGTGTTTATTTTCGATATGTTTGGAGTATTTGTTTTGCTTATCTTAGATTGTGAGTTTGCCCTTTCTGCTGTGATTATTCAAATCTATGAATACCTCGGGCAGTGATTTTTTGGGGTTCCTAAGGCTGTTGCCGCTCTTTATTAGATCATAACTGTTGCGTTTGCGGGCATAACGATTGATGCTGCTATCAAGGCGACTTTAATTCATCAGTAACGATATATTATTCGGATTAAAACTTGTATCAGACATACTCTGTATAACATATAGCCAATAATGTTGGATGATCACATCATTTCGAAGGGTAATACTCAATCAACTCTTTCTTGAACGACTCCTTCAGCTTCTCCAGAGTTAGGCTTTCCTCATCTATTTCGAACTACATCTCAATCGGTGGTCGAGTATATTCTAATTCCTTGCGACGGCACTCGCTAAAAAATTAGTGTTAGAGCACCTCATCTACAGTGGACCTCGTACGAGGGTCGAAGGTCATGGTGCGATTGAGAATGTCAACAACAGGGTGTGGCATCTGTGGAAACATTTCCTCAAACCCCTTTTTCTGGCGAAGTTACAAACTACGAAGATATTGCTTGGCATTTTCGTCGGATAAAAACTCCATTTCTTGAGGAGTAGGTTTGCCAAGAGTAGACAAGATCATTGCGAGCTGGTCATTTCTTCCCTGTGGGTAGCCATCTGCATTAGATATACTATACTTTTGTAGATTACTTGCAGGGTGTTTGGAGATACAGGGTAGCAATATTTACCAGGGAAGAGGGGAAAACGATGAAGAGAATCAGAGCACACGGTCTTTTGCATCTTTATCAGCTCTCCAAAAATGCAGCCAACTGACCATACGTCTATCGGTTTACTATAGCCTTTTTAGAGCAATATCACCTCAGGGGCTCTATACCATCGTGTTGTAACCCTTAGAGTGAGCTTAGCAAGGGGATTGTGCAGAGATTCAACTCTCTTTATTTTTGATGCATGAGAAATTCCTTCATCCTTTTGGTCCACTTTCTTTGTATAAGATCGTACCAAACCTTTCTTCTTTTGTTTGCCCTCTTAAGGCAGTTTTTATTTTTAACCTTTCTCTAGGTTAGCATTAGGATTGTGCTTGGTATATTCTACAGTCTCCTCCTCTTTCTAATCCTCACTCTCCTATTTCTCCTCCTGATGACCCTCCTCTATAATGCGTGCTAGTCCGAAATCACAAATCTTAATGATAAGCCCCTGACCATTAATCAATACATTAGCTGGCTTGAGGTCGCGATGGACTACGTTTGCTGAGTGTAGATACTTAATTCTGCATCCAAAATCAATTACCCACACAACATTTGATAGAGAATGAATCGGACATCGTCAAGTTCAAAGAAGATGTTATCGCTCTTAAACACCTTCTGCAGATCGCTGTCACAGAATTAAGTAATGAGATAGATGTGGCTGAAGCTGTCGATCGTCTGACTCTTCGGAATGACCACCTCAATCATCTTCACGATGTTTGGATGTTTGCAATTTTTGAGCAGAACGATCTCTCGCAGGATACGTCTTGTTTCTGGGAGTGACTGGAAGAGGTTGATGATCTTTTTGATGGCTACATAGGAGCCATCTGCCTTCCTGATTGCTTTTGCGACATAACCATACGACCCCTTGCCGATAATTTTGCGCACTTTGTACTTCTAATCAAAGTCCTCCGCCGGAAATATTTCGTTAACATAATTGGCTATGGGTTTTCCTCTGACTTTCTCCTCTGGTTCCATCCGACGATCAATAATTATTTATTATATAGTGAATAAATATCCAGTATATCTTATCGAATAGCCCTATGATATAAACCATCAACAGTATTAAAGTTATCACTATTAAAGACTAGGGAAGTCGTTCAAGTCCGCGTGCAGCATGATGCTGGGTTGACGCTTGCCACCCCTCTCACGCAGCACCAGATTCTACTCTTAGTTTTAGGAGTTGTATTCTAGAATTTTTAGGGTAATCTTGAACGATTTAAAAGATTTAAAAGACTTTATGTTGCTCCAGCAATTATCCTATTTGCTGTTTATCCATTTGTTGCTTGCTTCTATCAGCGTCGAGTAGTTCTCATCGCTGGAGTCTTTCACGGTGTCACTAAAATTCACTTTCCGCACTTTAGGAATTATAACATGTTCTTGCTCCATTTTATCTTCACAAATCTCCTTGACGATGCCTTCGGGTTCAGGAACTTCAATAGTGAGGATTTCCTTCAAGGATGGCAACTTATTAGAATTTTCCTTTTCGCCTTCCATAGCCAGTTCCACTAAACTTTCTCTTCTATTCTTTTTCTCTGGTTTTCTCTTAATAAATTTTAGCAAATCTTCCCTTTCTCTGATGAAGTACTTGTTACTAAAGCTGTGATCTAGGCTATTTTTAAGTTTGCCGAAATTATACATGTTGAGCTGAATGATGAAAAAGGTACCTGACGAATGAAGGATTCGTATTTATGGTGGCGAAAGTACTGAGGCAACACTTTTTGAGTCAATAAAGCGATGTTTTTTATTGTAAAACTTTTGCCATCGTCACACCAGGCAATACACGATGCGTTTTACGGATCCTTTTTCATGGAAGAGATACGTTTAGAATATTAAAGGTCTTGAGGACGAATGTCGATATAGAACAGTATTTATCGAGCTGTTCTTCCGCCAGTTAGTATTGTTTCATGATTAAAGAAGATTGGTAACTTTTTATTATAACAATTTTACTTCGCCTCTTAATTGTCGCCGTAAATGGTAAACTACATAATTGCTTAATCTGCTTGGACAATCGAAACAGAATTTATTTTGTAATGTCTATCGACTTTATCTCCAAAATATATAATGTCTTCCCTCTTGTAATCGATAAAATATCTTATTGCATGCCCAAAGTCGAAGTCATAATAAGTGGTATTCCTCCCAACCATTTAGAAATACAAAAACAATGCCCCAATTCCTTACCAGAAATTACTCAAATATTCGAGTCCGACCCTGACCGTGTGGCGGAAGCCCTCAAGGAGAGAGGACGAGATTTCCAGTTTTACGCAATGCTTAGAGTGCACTTTCAATAATGCAGATTTTGCAATCGGAATGTCTGAGAAAGCTCAAGCGATAATTCCTGAAGCCATTACTATAAATAAACGTGGCTGACTTATCAAATCTTTAGTTCAAAAATGTAGTCTGTATTTAATTAAGGAAGCACGCCTCAAAATATGTGAGGGAATAATCGAGTCTTAGGACCTGTATCGCACCAACACAATAGATCGCCATCTCAGCGATATGACTGATTTCCAGAGAATGAGCAACACTCATCGTGCTAGAATTGAAATTGTAAATGCAGGCAATAATTTTTTAAAAGGTGACTATATCAAAGCCAGTGCGCAGTGCTTGGCAGCAGCGCGTATGTAAGCCTTTGTTAAGAACGAATAGCATAAAATTCAACTTATCAACAAGGCTATTGCCTTTATATTCGTCGCAGATATTGGTCCTGAGGAGCATAAGGTGGTTTGCTCACTGTGCTTGAATGACACTGCCAAGAAAAGCAAACTCTATGGGCTTGTTACCAAGATGTATAGGCAGGACATAATCAACGCCGAATAGGTAAAGGCTGTCTAGTAACTGTTGCCAAAGGTGCTAAAAGTGCGTGATAATGAGGGAATCAGCAGAATCAATCAGGCCACTTTTTCTCGCAACATGATCCCCATAGTAAATTCTTTCACGTCCATAAAATTCAACACTCTCCTAAATCTCATCGGTCTTGGAAATATCACTTAGCTACTGATCTTACTTGAGAAAACTTATCAGAATGGAGAAATTAGTATTGACCAACTCAATGAAGTGATTTACATCGCTGGTAATTTAAGCACTTCAGAGATGGTAAAAGATTTCCTGACTCAAATAGACAACGTTCTCCAATAATGATGAATGTATCTTATCAATGATTGAAGGCCAAATATCACACTATAACTTACTTATAACTTATAACAATAAACATTATTAAATGTACATCAATCGTCCACTCTTGAAGAGTGAGCACAAAAAACGAGAGCGTCCTCTTACGGATATGCTGGGGGAATAAAAAAAAAACATAATACCAAAGGCGAATACCTGTTGGACATCATACAGGAAATTGAATAAATCGAGTAAACCTGGAATAAGCTGACCAAATCAGCAGAAGATTAGATTTCAAGAGCAAGGAAATTCAACGTTGATATAGACGATGACGAAGCCTATCTCAGATGCTGCCACCTGCTCCAGGAATAGTTTGACATCGATGATCAAAAGTTCAACAAGATACGAAGAAAACTGAAAATAGGCATGCAGACAGTGGATGAACACATCTAAATCTGCAAACTATAAAAAAGTAAAAAACTCAAGTAAAAATAGGAGTGTGACTAGGAAATAAAATAGATTGAAATTGAAATTAGCAAGGTAGAAAAGAGAAAAAGCAAGAGGGAGGAGTACCGCGATAAAATTTCAGAGGAAACCACCGCTGTCGACAATCAAAAAAACAGACTGCAGGAACTTACTGAAAAGAGTTATGAACAAAAAAATTGCTATTTGCAGCTGCAGGAAATAGAAATGGGATTGATGGACGAAATCAGCAAGGTGGAAGAGGAAGAAAAGATTTATTATGAGTTTAAGGCAAGGGAGGAAAGATACCGGCAGTTAGCTAAGATATTGTAGAAGCTGAGGGATAAGAGAGATTACAGCGATAAAGATACCTAGTCGTATCTAAAATAAAAAATTAGCACAATGGCACTCCTTAGAACAAATTTGATGACATTCAACTAGCGTCTGGAATCATTAGACAGTGCAATTGAGGAGCAGAACTATATTGTTGAGGGACTTAGACTCAAAGCCACTAATTAGATAGAAATTGATGACCACTTGTATAGAAAATATCACGACAAATATGAGCAGCTATACTTTGACGAAGAAAACAATCTGGACAATTGGAAAAATTACAAGGGTTATCTTTAGGAATTATTGAAAAAGACTAAGATACAACCATTTCTGGCTCCCAATCGGCCAGCAACCATCAACTACGGCCGAGAACACAAGTTCTATTAGGACAATCAAAGATATGCTAAAAGTAACTACAACCATAGAAACAACCCTAGAACCGAGCAATCCTTGATCTAAATTCAATAAGAAGAGCCCAGTGATTAAAACTCATACAGAGATTTTAGAACTCCGAAGCAAGCAAAGGTTGGGTTGAGGCGAGCAACAACAAGATAGCCGCAATCAGTAAAGCTACCCAAGCTTGTGAGGATGAATGGAGACAAGGAGGATTAATTAAAAATAAAGCAGAATTTAAAATCAAACTTAAAGAAGATGATTAATGAGTCTGATATTTCTTTGTAGTCGGTAAACAGCGACGATTCAGCGAGTGGCGAAGTCATTGAGGTTGAATTTCACAAGCAATGAGGCGAGATTGAATCTGATCGGAGAGAAACTTTATTAAATTTGTAAATATAATTATTGATATTTCTAAATTTATGAGCTCATGAGGTATATAATATTTACTGAATAATAACAATGCCTAGGGATCCAAATAATTTGCAAAAAATGAAATACTCCACTTTTATCGAACGCAAACCCAATTCAGAAAACTAAATTGCCAAATTGCAACCTTTTTAGCTTTTAATCAGAGGATAAAATGGTCATTTCAACTATTCCTCTTTGCCCTCAAACAAGGAATCAACTACTGACCTCAATTGTGAAAGTCCTCATAGGATCATGCAAAAATTTGAGTGTCCTCATTGCAAATTAAACTAGTCTGGAACCTAAAAGTCGATTGTGGATACTGAGAATAAATACTCATCATAAAATAAATTTGCCCGTTCGTGTAACTTTATGAGGATTAAAAGTAAGAACAAGCTTAGGCAATTAGTATCACCCCCGCATCTCATGGAAAAATATCGGGAGAGGATGGACAAAACCAAATAAAATGGGTTATAAATAGGTAAACAGGCTTCATTCAGAGAAGAAAGAAGCTGTTTGCTAATGTCTAAGAGCTCATAAAAAATCAGTGTAATCAACCAAAAAACGCAGCAGTGTAAACAACTTTGCCTGGAAATCAGACAGAAACTATTTCAGGAAACAGTATCCACCATTGCGCCCACAATCCAGTAAGGGAGAAGATAACTCAGTATTCAAGATTTTAAATTGGGCGCACTCATAGGCAAGGGAAAACACAGCTAAATTTATACCGCTCGGTATTGATGCTTCTTATACAGGCACGCGTATACTGGAATTGTTGTTGCTATCAAAATTATCAATAAATAGACAATTAAGCGGGAAAACTTGAAAGAGGAGATCGAACGTTAAATTAAAATTCAGTCTTTCTTCAAAAATCCTAATGTCATACAGCTTTACGCCGCTTTTCATGATAAATCTAATATTTATCTTGTGATGGAGTACTGCTCTGGGCAACGACTCACTGATGTCTTTAAGGTCAAGGGAAAATTCAAAGAGGAAGATTTAGCCCCAATAATGAAGGGTGTCTGTAAAGGATTGCTTGAACTACATTCTCATAATGTTATCTATCGTGCGTTAAAATCTTAGAATGTAATCCTATCTTTTGGAGTTCCCAAACTTAAAAATTTTGGATAATCTGTGTTCAATCCTAATGAAAATCGCTAAACATATTGCGGGACTCCTCTTGAGATATACCCAAATATAGCCATAGAAAATGCTTTGAAGGAAGATGACGTAAGGGACCTAGGGGTTTTGATTTATGAGTTTTTAACTGGAAATATTCTTTCCAAGGACGATCACGAAAAAAAGATATTATAGATGGTACTTATATAGATATTTAGGTGAATTCGCAGGTGGTTTATCCCAAATATTTAAGCCACACTTGTTTGAACCTTCTGCATTAGATGCTGAACAAGACGTCCGGATGTGGTATGGACATGCATGATATTCTGAAGCACCCCTTCATGTCAAAAAAACCTGCCCAAATATCTATAAATTTTAAGGTGAATAGGCAAGGATGATATAATTAATTAATTATATCTTAATACCAATTAAGCTATTTATCACATATCCTCATTTAATTCACCATGAATTAGACTGTTCTAATTTGTGGAAATGTTCTAGTTTATTGCAGATCCTCCAGTTGCCTGTTATTTATCACAATTATCAAAAAATATCATTTAATTATCATATTGTCATATTTATATATTTTTGATATAGGAGCATGTCTTCGGTCAATCGAGTTTTGGAAAAACGTAGGAAAGCTCAAGGGATGGCTAACTAGCAGCAATAAGGTTCAATTTCAACTCCAATGGCTTCAGGTCACTCAAATCTGGTACTTCTTCCCCGACTAAAGGGTTCATAAAAATCGATATACAATCAATAACTTGAAAGTCAGTTCGAACAGTATGCTGGCTACTCTCAATACAACCCTTCAAGTATGGAATTCTGTAGCCCTTACGTTCCTGCTAGCTTAAGAATGAACAACAATTGTAGAGTTCCCCTAAATTGCTACATCACCCCGGTTAATGAGGAATTATAATACATCTAGAAGTCAGCTAATGGCATCCCTCGCTGCTATCATTGCAAAGCCTATATGAACTACTACAATTAGGTAGCCAGCAAAGAATTTAAATGTTTTATTTGTGGAAATCAAAATAGCTATTAAATTGAGTACAATCCTCAGGGGTAGGGAGTCGAACTCAAGCAACCCAATTATATGGTTGACGGACCGACAGGGTATCTTGCATATTAGTAAGGATATATCCGGGTGTGCCTCCTGAAAGCGTTTATATATACGTGGTAGACATCAGCAAGGAAGCTTTCACTTCCCGTATGCTCAGCTATTTCGTGACCGTTATGAAAGAAGTCCTTTCCCGTGAGTAGCTCAATTAAACCCAAATATACTTCTACACCTATGATGAAACAGTCCACGAATACGATTTCACCGGAAGTGAAGTGGAATGCAGTATTTTGGACCCTTCTATAAAAAACAGCACTTGCCGTAACCCAGATTGCACTCTTTCGACAATTAGAGTAAAAAATATATAAGTCAGGATACGTTGTTCGCCTTCTTGGACTCATTGGAGGAGATAGCTGAAAAAAATCCAAAGCAGGGTAGCAATTTCATGTCAGTAATGTAATATGTATACTAAAACATCAAGCAAACTGGAGGCAAAATGTTCATCTTCCAGGCAAACGAAGCTATCATCGGCTAGAGTTTTACATCCTAAAATATAAAAAAGATTCCAGGCCAGCAGGAGCCCCAAAATATCAAGAGTGTTATCTAAACTAAAAACAAAATGTTCTTTGTTCGATTTCTGCAAGCAATGTTATCGGACAACATATCCATGAGCTTATTTATATTCGGCAGAGCATACAAAGTAATTTCATACTCATTCAGAACATACGAGTCTTCGCAGATCCTTGCAAATTAACAAACAGTGAACTTATGTATTACAGCAAAGACAGTCCCGAGGAAGCCATGAAATTCTACTATGACTTATACGCCATAATGGGGGCCACTTATTATATCGACTTACGGGTCGAGCTGATAATCTCTTTAGGATGGTACTTTACAGCAGTCTACGGCAATATTTACCGAATTAAGGAGAGTATCATTTTCAAATTGTGCCATTACTAAACTTCAAAGAAGATATGCGCTGTTTTCATGCCACAAGAAAGCAACACTCCCCCTTTGCCTTACTTCAGCATGCAAATTATCTCGAACTATATCTATGGCCGCAAGCACTACATGCAAGTCAACACATCAGTGCTGCCTCTGACCACTAGTCTTGATCGTTTGTTCTAGAACATGAATCTGCAGATGGTTACTGCGACTATGTTTAAGGCTTATCTGTCATCCATTCGGCTGTAGGATATAAATTCCTGCAAGAATAAGTACATAAAGCATGTGGCCACCATCTGGAAAGCTGTCAATGAATACTACAAACCAGTAACACATTTATTATAGTAGAATTTCCCTCCTGAGTGGAGAAATGTTTTTTTGGCCTTTCTTGGATTTCTTAAAAACAATGAAACTCAGCCTGATCTCATTGTGGATAGCATTC
>Ga0302268_1000651_pt1 | contig 21546 bp, 18 predicted proteins | sample III_Bog_E2_1_FD_194554 | JGI IMG/M metagenome (GOLD analysis project Ga0302268, IMG submission 194554) | Peat permafrost microbial communities from Stordalen Mire near Abisko, Sweden - III_Bog_E2_1 | ecosystem: Environmental > Terrestrial > Soil > Wetlands > Peat | place: Sweden: Abisko... | reverse complement strand
GACAGCCGAGCAAAAGATCTCCAAAATCAATAATCTGCTGACGAAGTGGCGGAAGGGTGGGCTGATCCGGAATACGGGGAGTGATCGGGCTCCCCGCTGGACGCTTGCAGAGAAAAAAGAGTAATTTGCAGAGAAAAATGGCCCGAAAAAAGCTTGGTCGACTGAAAAACAAGGACTTCCGGGAACGGATTGCAGAGAAAAAATAGTCTGCAAAAAGAGAAAAAGCAGAGAAAACGATGAAGTTCCGATTCAAAGTTCAGAGCTACCAGACCGAGGCTGTGAAAGCCGTGGTGGATTGTTTCGATGGCCAGCCGCTGCAGACCGGCCTGGGTTACCGGATCGATCCCGGCAGGGTGGCGGCCGGCCAGCAGGCGCGGCTGGAGATGGACTCGGGTTTTCGGAACAGTGATCTGCTGCTGCCGGCCGAGGCAATCCTGAAGAACATTCAGGCCGTGCAGGTGCGCCAGAATCTCCCGGTCTCCGATGCGTTGAAGCAGACCAAGGTGAGTCCGGTGAACCTGGATGTGGAGATGGAGACCGGCACCGGGAAAACCTACTGCTACATCAAGACCATCTTCGAGCTGAACAAAAGGTACGGCTGGAGCAAGTTCATCGTCGTGGTTCCGTCGATTGCCATCCGGGAGGGAGTGGCCTCGTCGATTGCCGACACGGCCGAACATTTTCTGGAAGGGTACGGCAAAAGGGTCCGGTCGTTCGTTTATGACTCCAAGGCGCTGCACAATCTGGAGAGCTTCAGCTCAGACTCCGGCGTCAACCTGATGATCATTAATGTGCAGGCGTTCAACGCCCGCGGCAAGGATGCCCGTCGGATTTACGAAGAGCTGGACGACTTCCAGTCGCGCCGGCCGATTGATGTGATTGCTGCCAACAGGCCGATTCTGATTCTGGATGAGCCCCAGAAGATGGAGGGCGCGCGCACGGTTGAGTCGATGAAGGAGTTCAACCCGCTCTTCATCCTGCGCTATTCCGCCACGCACAAGCAGGAGCACAACAAGGTTTACCGGCTGGATGCGCTGGACGCATTCAACCAGAAGCTGGTGAAAAAGATTGGCGTCCGCGGAATTAGCGTGAAGGGTCAGGCCGGCGCGAGCGCCTATCTGTACCTCCAGTCGATTGAGGTTTCGCCGGACAAGCCCCCGCAGGCTCGGGTCGAGATGGAGATCCGGCAGGAGAATGGCATAGTGCGCCGGGTGCGAACGGTGGGGAAACGCGACAACCTGTACGACAAATCCCAGGGCCTGGATCAGTACCAGGGCTACGTGGTTGCCGACATGAACGCCAACGACGGGACGCTGAGTTTTACCAATGGCGTTACGCTGACCGTGGGCGATGCGTGCGGGGACGTGACGGATGCCGTGCTTCGTCGGCTGCAAATTCGCGAGGCAATCCAGGCGCACTTCGAAAAGGAGCAGCAACTTTTCAGCAAAGGCATCAAGGTGCTGACGCTGTTCTTCATCGATGAGGTCGGTAAATATCGTCAGTATGAAGGCAGCGTTGAGAAGCCCGGTGAGTACGCCGCCATCTTTGAGGAGGAGTATACGGCGCACCTCAATGAGGTCCTGACGCTTGAACCGAGCGAGTACAACCAGTACCTGAAGCGCATTGAACCCGGCCGGACGCACGAGGGTTACTTCTCAATTGATAAGAAAAGCAAGCGGCTGGTTGACCCGGATGTGGGCGGCCGGTCGGCGGAGCGGACCTCGGATGACGTGGACGCGTACGACCTGATCCTGCGACGGAAGGCGCAATTGCTCAGCTTCGACGAGCCGGTCAGGTTCATCTTCGCGCACTCAGCGTTGCGCGAGGGGTGGGACAATCCGAACGTATTTGTGATCGGCATGCTGAAGAAAGCCGACCCGGAGAACGTCACCAGCCGACGCCAGGAGGTCGGTCGCGGGTTGCGACTGTGTGTCAACCAGCGCGGAGATCGCATGGATGATCCCGCGACGGTGCACGACCTGAACGTGCTGACCGTGGTTGCGGCGGAGGGTTACAAGGAATTTGTGGCCGGGTTACAGAAGGAAATTGCCGAGGCAATCTCCGCTCGGCCGCGGCGGGCTGACCAGGAATACTTCACGGGCAAGGTCCTCCAGACCGAGGCTGGCGACGTCCAGGTGACGCCGGCAATGGCCAAGGCCATCACCCGGTACTTGATCAAGAACGACTACACCGATGACGATGACAAGATCACGGCTGGGTATCACGACGCCAAAGCGGCGGGGACAGTCGCTCCCCTCCCGCCGGAGTTGGCTGCCTATTCGACACAAATTCTGCAGCTAGTCGACTCGGTGTTTAGCGACTCACAGATCCCGTTGCCGCAAGATGATCGCAAGACGAAACGCAATCACCTGAATTCCAATTTCGAGAAAGCTGAGTTCCGTGCACTCTGGAATCGCATCCACCAGAAGGCGGTGTACGCCGTTCGGTTCGATTCCGCGGAGCTAATTCGGAAGTGCACAGCGGCGCTGGATAGGGAGTTGAGGGTGACCCCGCTGCAGTACGTGGTGCAGCGGGGCGAGCAATTGACTGACGCAAGCTATGAGGCTGTGCAATCCGGCGAGGCATTCCGGTTGCAAGCAACTCAAACCGCCACGCTGAAAACCTCGGTCCACTCGGGTGTCAAGTACGACGTAATTGGGAGACTGGCGCAGCAAACTCAACTGACCCGGGGCACGATTGGCCGGATCCTTGGGGGAATTAAGCCATCCGTATTTGGCTCCTACCAGGTGAACCCGGAGGACTTCCTGCGCAATGCCGCGCGCCTGATCGGCGAACAGAAGGCGACCGTTGTGGTGGACCATCTGACATACAGCGCGGTGGACGAGGCGTACGGCGTGGACATTTTCGCCGAAGATAAGCTGCCAACCGACTCCGGGCGTGCTGTAAAGACGAACCGCCACATCTACGATTACGTTTTTACGGACTCGAAGAACGAGCGGGAATTCGTGGCCTTGCTCGACAGCGGGACCGAGATTGAGGTGTACGCGAAGTTGCCAAAGGCGTTCTCCATTCCAACCCCGGTTGGCGGTTACACCCCCGACTGGGCGATCGCCTTCAGGCACGGTGCAGTGAAGCATGTGTACTTCGTCGCTGAAACTAAGGGCTCAATGTCGACAATGGAGTTCCGGAAGATCGAGGAAACGAAGATCGAATGCGCACGGAAATTCTTCACCCGGATCACTTCGGAGCAGGTTAAGTACGGGGTCGTGAACAGCTACGCCAAGCTGATGGAGTTGGTGCAGCAGTGATGGGAGATCAGCGGTGCGGCTGTACGCGATCCGAGCAGGACCCGGAAAACGTACGGAAACGCGTGAGGATTTTAAAAAGGAATGAGTTCAGAGTCGCATGCGGAAATAGTACGGACACAGTACGGACACAGTACGGAAATAGTACGGAAATAGTACGGAAATTGAAATTCAGCAGCTCTTCTCGTTTGAGGCGTTTTCCCTTTATTTTATTTGGACTTACGCGAAACGCGAACTTGGTGAGATTGCTGACATACCCCCTCTAGACATACCTTTTTCGCGTGCGCCCTGGACGTTCCCTTCTTTTCGATGATTTTCCGGCCTGGCAAAGACTCTTGACTTAGCCCACGCCCACGCCCACGCCCTGACCACCGCTAAACGGAACAGGATGCCGCGGCCGGGAAAGACCCTCAACTGCACATAGATCCGTAGTGCCATACCTCTAAACCTGAGGAACCCGCGGTAGATTTGACACTCCAACTCGGCGAATTGCCGCGATCCTCGGTCGCTTAAGGACCCTCAATTCAAGATGACTCGGCACCTTGATCGCCAGTTGCTTTTTCGCTTTTCTCTTCGCCTCTCCAAATTCCTCGACTGTCATAAGCAAAAAGAAACTTGCGTCAGTTGTCTCGAATACCCCACCGCTCGATGCCCCGATTACGCCGAACTCTCAAGAAACCTGCGACTGTATTTGCAGACTCTGACGCCGCTAAGCGGTAACGTTCCGTCGACCTGCACGACAGCGGAACGGTCATACTCAAAGAGCGGCTTGGAAGCCATCCAGAAAACTGCCGCCGTGATTCCCGCTGCAATTCAACTCCCCACGGCTGAGACGGACGAGCGAACCTATGCAGAAGCACACGAGTCAATGGAAGCCCCACACCGGAACCAACAAAATTCATCTCCTCACCGGATCCCCAGATCAAACTCGAAGCCATCCTTGAACCGCATCCAAGCACACTCTCAACTCTGCCTCTGGCAGCAGCTCCCGTCACCATATGTCGCCGAGCGGATCACCAAATCATGCTCGACGTCACTCGTGAACCGCAGCCCGGTACATTCTCGCCTCCGCTTCTGACCACGATTCCCGGTCACTCGGGAGCCACTCTGACAGTTCTGCTCGACCGGATTGCGCGCCGGCCTGGCCGACCGACGGCCATGCTGCGCACCACCGCTGCGCACCTCGCGCGCTACAGGGGCGCACCGGCAACGGACCTGAAATGCGACGCCACGCTGGCCGCGCTGCCCGGCTTTGCCACTTGGTTCGGTCGAATAGCGCGGAAGAATGCATGCCCATTAACCTACAGTTCCGTCCAGTCAAACCTCAACCACGCACGCATCCCGCTCGCAACGGCGAGGGAATCTGGCTGTAAGCTGACGCCAATTCTGGCGGACCTTACATGGCGACCTGTCTTCTTCCGAGGGTCCTCTTGCGAGGCCGCTTTATGTCCGGCCGATCATGCGGCCCGATCCACGCGACTCCTTGTGCCACGCAGCGAGTGCATTCCCTCCGATCAGCTCACTGTGGATCTGCTCCACTCGGCAGTGAGACTCCTCTACGAAGACGAGGGCGCAACACCGCTCGTGGCGCCCGGCGTCCGAGTCTTGAATCTCTCGATCGGTGATCCAAGCCGGACGCTCGACGGTCCGATGAGCCCGTTGCCTCGGATGATCGACTGGCTCTCTTGGAGATACCGCGTGTTGTTTCTGGTCAGCGCCGGGAACGCTAATTCTCCGCTCGAACTCGATGTGGCGCGAGCCGATGTGGCCGCACTCGATGCCGCTGGCTTATCCGCCGCTATCGCCCGCTCGATCCACGCCGTGGCGCATCTGCGCCGGATTCTTTCGCCTTCGGAGTCGGTGAATGCGTTCACAGTTGGAAGCCTGCACGGCGATGATTCTGACTCGGGCGCACCTCCGAACACGATCGATCCCTATCCTCAGACGGGTTACCCAAGCCCCCTAAAAAGGATCGGCCTTGGTTTCAAGCGCGGAGTAAAGCCGGATGTTCTGTTCGAAGGCGGCGTACAGCTTTATCGTCTAAGTCCGAATCCAGCCGCCCCAAGCGCGGTACTTGAGTTGGCGCAAACGTATCGCTCCGGACCGGGGCAACTCGTTGCGTCGCCCGGGCGGGCCGGAGAATTGCGGGCCTCTCGCTTTCTTTGTGGGACGAGCAACGCAACGGCGCTAGGGTCGCGTTCCTGTGACCGCATTCTTTCGATGCTTGAGCAGATTAATTTTGAGTGGAGCGACGAGCAGATTGCAGTGTTGACCAAGGTGCTCCTGGTGCATGGATGCGAGTGGACCGAAGCTGCTGAGTTTTTCAGGCAAAGCCTGGAATTGGGTCGAGACAACCGCGATCATATCGCTCGCTATCTCGGATATGGGGCGGTCAGCCTCGAACGCGTGCTGGTTTGCGAGGACAACCGCGTGACCGTGATTTCCGCAAGCGATATCGCCGACGGTGAAGGGCATCTCTACCAGTTGCCGCTTCCGCCTACCTGGCCGGTCACGATCACGATTTGCAGCATCTGGAATTCGAGGGTCATCCGTCCAGCCACTTCTTATCGGGCGGCGGCGGGGCCGACCTCTACAATTTGAAAGTGGATCCCTCAGCCCGCGGCCCCTTCGCATAAAAGGTCTACGGGGTCAGCCATCTCTCAGTCACGCAGAAACAACTGACTCTTCGGCATCTCGACACAAGCGGCCAACTCCTGCACGCCTTCACCAGGACTCCCGAGGGCAAGATTTCGATCCTCACCTAGCCCTGACTTCGATCCACCGACAATCGAGTACTGATCTTCTATGACGCATACTATCCTCCTCGCCGAGTTCCCTTCACGCATCGCGGCGTCGTCGAACCGCGTCTTCGGCATTCGAATTAGCGGCTTTGCGGGGGATGCCGGCGTCTGACCTTTTCTTGAAGATCAGTCCTGCAGCCACCTGCCCCTTGCGGCCGGTGGCTTTTTACTTCTGTGCTCCATTTTCCGTCGATAGGATGCGAGATGACCTGGAGATTCTGTGTGGTTGCAAGTGTGCAAGAGAGACTGCTGAGCCGAATCCTCCAGGTGCTCGAGGTGCAGAGGGTATCGATTCAGTTCTTCAGCGGGGAGATTTCAGCGGCAGAAGCACGAATCACTTTCGTGGTGTCTTCGGAGGAAACCAGAGCTTATCGGATCGAGGCGCTGCTGTATCGCCTGGAGGCCGTACGGACCGTCCTCGTAACCCGGCTTCTGGAACCGCCCACGGAGCAGGACAGCCGCTCGGGATCTCTGATTGGCAAGAAGTTTCAAAACTGATCGGCAGCAAGGGAGCTCCTGATGCTCTTCTCGATAAACCATGGGAAATAATTGTCTTAGTATCCTCAGGTGTTGGTTGCCGGATGCCCGACGCCGGTGTCGCGGGTCCAACTCTTATTTCAATGGTTTGACATTGTCAGATAGTTGTTAGTATTATTCTGACATCACGAGGTCACTATGAGTGACGGGCCACATAAAAGCCTGCGGATGCCGCCGGCGTGGAGACGAGTCGCTGAGCGGGCCGATAATGGCGCGTTTGAGTGCGAGGAGATCAGCAACGCCCTGATTCCGGCTCTCGAGCGTGACTGCCGGACCGAGATGACCCCGGAGCTGCTCGAAGGCGTGCGCAGCGTAGTCCGGGAACAGGACGCATCGTTGTTCAAAACCGACATCCGGCCACAACTTGAGGCGCTGCGGAGCGACGCGGGATGTGGAATCGGAAACAGCTTGCTGAGCAACCTGATCCAGTTGTCGCCGGAAGGCGCTGCAGACTTCAATCTGCTGGCGCGGGCGATGGCCGTTGCTCTTGAAGATCGCGCAGAGCGAGGATCCCGGCAGGTAGAGGAGCATTTTCAACGCAAGACAACCGCTACCCGCGCGGAAAACACTCGGGCGCGCATGGCGCAGGCCATTTCCGGCGCTCCGATCGAAGCGCTGGCTCGACAGATCTTGAAGATCGAGTCCTCATCCAAGGCGCGCTCGACAATTCGGCAACAGGGACTTGACGATGGGGTCAGACTATGAGGAATGCATTTGAGGAACCGCCTTACAGCGCCCCGAGCGTGGCGATTGATGTCGTTGAGCCTGGAGTCCGACCCCGCCAGGGATCAGTAGGTTGCCGGATAGGAAGGAATGTTGAGTTTTCGACCGCCAGCCTCGAATCCTACTTCTTCGCGCGCTGGGAACCTGTCGCTTACGACGCATTGCTGGTCGCAGCAGCTGTGGAGTTCGGTGATCGCATCCAGCGCCGTCCCGCATACGGCTGGCAGCGGGAGATTGAACTGCGTATTCCGGTTCACGATCTCGAGCGATGGCGGCACAGGCAGGTTTCAGATGCTCTGCACGAATCGCTCAACTTCCTCACCGGCGATCGATGGAGCATCGAATTCTGTCAGCGCCAGAACTCGGTGGAGCAACCGCAGCAGGGGATGCTCAGTCTTGAGCCTGGAGTGGACGCGGTTCTGCCATTCAGCAACGGGCTCGACTCCCGTGCGGTAGCTGGATTAATCGGGCGAGAATTAGGCCATCGGCTGGTTCGGGTCCGCCTTGGATCAAAGTTGCAGGATCGGGAAGGCATCTCCCGGGGGAAGGAAGCCTTTACGTCCGTACCGTATCACGTACTGCCGGGACGGAATTCCTTCGTGGAATCGTCGGCGCGGTCTCGCGGATTCAAGTTCGCTTTGATTAGCGCACTGGCCGCGAACCTGGCAGAGGCAAATCAGGTCGTCATTCCGGAGAGCGGACAGGGAGCGCTGGGCCCGGCTTTGGTCCCGGTTGGCCAGGCCTACGAGGACTATCGCAGCCATCCTCTGTTCACCTGCCGCATGGAAAGATTCGTGAATGCGCTCTTCAGCCGTCCGGTCAGCTTCAGTTTTCCGCGGCTCTGGCACACCAAGGGCGAAACCCTGAAACAGTTCGTGGAAGAGTGTGACGACCGTTCTTCATGGTCTCAAACCAGGTCTTGCTGGCAGCAAAGCCGGCAGGTCAGCGTCGCTCACATGAAGCGCCAGTGCGGAATCTGCGCGGCATGCATGCTCCGGCGCCTCAGTGTTCACGCTGCCGGCTTGTCGGAAAGACCGGAAAGCTATGTTTGGGAGGACCTGTCGGCGACGACTTTCTCGGCGGGAGCCTCAGCATCCTTCCCTGAGAGGAAAATCACACCTGGACTGCGCGAATACGCGATCGCCGGCGCGTTGCATCTCGACCATCTTGCGGACCTACCGGCGTCGACTCGGGGCGCGCGCACGATGAGCCTGCATGCATTTCAATTGGCCGAAGCGATGGGTATGAGCGAAGCTGACACCCTCGCGAGGCTGGAACGACTCTTACACCAGCACAGTTCGGAATGGAAAAATTTCATGGTTTCGCTTGGACCGAATTCCTTTGTTGCCGACTGGGCTTTAAGCGGGAGATCATGACTTCTTTTGAACCCATTGTGCCAGCTGATGCAGGAGAGCGGCTCCGGATTGCGCGGGAGAGCGCAAAGATCACGCAGGCCAGCGCCGCGAAAGCGATCGGCGTCGCCAGAACGACAATCATTGCAATCGAACAGGGCGAGCGGCGTGCCCGGATGAACGAGCTTCGGCAACTTGCGAAGCTGTATGGCACCTCGGTCAATGCCTTGTTGCGTCAGGAAGCTGTTCATGTCGATCTAGCTCCTCGCTTCCGCAAGGTGGTGGGCAGCGACGATCAAGCCGCCGAGGCCGCCGCATTGTTGGCAGAGCTTGCAAAGGCGGAAGCCGAGCTCGAAAACCTGCTCGGCGTCCGGCGGGTCCGGAATTACCCTCCGGAGAGGCCGCTTTTACCGGGCGATGTACGCGCCCAAGCCGAACAGGACGCGATGGAATTGCGTCAGCGATTAGGGTTGGGGATGGGTCCCGTCTCGGATATCGTGACTCTGCTCGAAATGGAGCTCGGTGTGCGGGTCTACGTGCGGAGATTCGATGGCCGAATCTCCGGCGTATTTGCGTACGACGACGCATTGGGCCCGTGCATGTTGCTCAACGCCAATCACCCTCGTGAGCGCCGGACCCAAAGCGCCGGGCATGAGACCGGCCACTTTCTCTCGACGCGCCGTGAGCCCGAAGTTCTTCATCACAACGAAGCAGAAAGCTCACGAGAAGAGCGCTACGCCAATGCCTTTGCGCGGGCGCTTCTGACGCCGGCGCGGGCGGTGATGCAGAGATTTCAGGAAGTCACTGCAGGATCGGAGCGCCTGACCCGTCGTCATGTCATCGTTCTAGCGCATTTCTTCTGCGTTTCCCGAGAAGCGATAGTGCGCCGTCTCGAAGAGCTTGGCTCGGTGAAGGCCGGAACATGGGATTGGTTCGAGGCCAACGGAGGAATCACGGATGAGCAGGCCCGGCAGGTGCTGGGCGACTTGTCGGCACCTGATGCTTATAAGGCCGACGCAGATCGGCCGACCTCTCTGCGCCTGAATCTGCTCGCATCGGAAGCCTATCGGCAAGGCCTGCTCAGCGAGGGCCAGCTGGCGCGGTTGCTGCACCTGGATCGCGTTGAGTTGCGGGAGATCCTCGGCAGTCAGGAGCTGGAAGGGAGTGAGGCCGATGGGGTCCAGAACCTTCTTAACTGATTTGTCGGAGCCGATTGTGGCTGATACCAGTGTCATCATCAACCTCGTTGCGACCGCTTATCCGGAACTGATTTTGGGCGCGCTCCGCAAGAGAGTCGTGGTAGTCGATGCGGTGCCTGCCGAGCTCGATCTGGGACGGTTGCGTGGACGGAATAACCTAGCCCGCCTGAATGAACTCGTGGTCGGCGGACTTATCGAGATCGCCGCTCTTGGCGAAAACGCGACAAGGTTTTTCAGCGAGCTCACTATCGGTACAGCGCTTGAAACGCTCGATGACGGAGAAGCTGCGACGATTGCCTTCGCCGCCGAACATGCGGGCACTGCGCTGATCGACGAACGAAAGGCGACCCGCATCTGTGCCGATCGTTTCCCGGGTCTTTTGATCAGTTCGACCGTCGATATCCTGCTGCACTCCAAGGTGTGCGAGAGAGTCGACCAGGAAACACTGGCCGTGGCGGTTTTCAACGCGCTCAAGAACGGTCGGATGAGGGTGCTTCCGCATCACCAGGGAAGGATCGTGCAACTGATCGGGCCTGAACGAGCCGCACAGTGCGAGAGCCTGCCGAGATCGGCTCGCGGCTCGCCAAAGTCAGCCGTCCGAATCTGAACTCAACGATTTTAGCGATTCTGTTCATCTATCGATTGTTCTTAGTGTTTTTGGATTGACTTTGATGTTTTTGGATGATCCCATACGGGCTCTGAACTGGGCGTTCAAGGAATTCCAGGTCTCGAGAACCAGCATGGCGAAGATTGCAAAGACCAAATCGACCGGCGGCTACGGATACAAATTCGAAGACAAGGTCGCCGCCGTGTGCCTGCTTCGCATGTTGGATGGTCAGCAGGCCTTTGACCTCCCGTCTTTACCGATTACAAAGGTGTACTTCCAGACTCGCGCCCTCGGATGGTTGCTCGATGACTTACTCCTCGAACTGAAGTGCGAATCCGCCACTGTCCGGTGCGCCATATCGATTAAGAGCGCGGCATATCTCACCACAGATGGCTTTCGGAAGGACTTCGTCCAGGATCTCTGGAACCAGTGGCGCGGAAGCGGCAATGGCCCATTCGATCCAACGCGCGATTATCTGGCGCTTGCGACGGGAAAGATCCGGGAGGAGGCCCTCAGCGCCTGGCAGGATATTGAGAGCCGGGCAAGGCTGGCCGATCCAGAACACCTTGCGCAACAACTCACCATGGAAGGCAGCTCGTCCGCAATCGAAAGGTCGATATTCAGGAGTCTGCTTCCTGAGGACGAAGCCAAAAAGGGGGCCACGGCGAGAGACTCGGCACGCCTCATGGCCCGGCTCTATGTTGCGCATGTTTCAAGGCGAACAGACAGCGCGGCCATACGGGACTGCGCCTCTGAACTGGTTGGCGGAACACTGACGACCGGCAAGAATCTCTGGGAGAAGTTACAAACCATTGCTTCGAATCATCGAGTGGCGGGCGGAGCCATTGAACTGTCCAGTCTGCTTGGGTTGTTGAGAGGCGAATTTCAACTCAATGGGCATCCCGACTATGAAGGCGCCTGGAAATCGCTAAACGATCATTCCTTCTCCAATTGCGAGGCCGTCCGTGCGGTCTCGGGCGTCGACACGCGCATCGATTGGAGCGGAATTCTCGGCGAAGTCGCATCCAGGATCGTCCATCGCGGCACACTCGCAATCACCGGCGAATCCGGCATCGGCAAATCGTCCATCCTAAGAAGCTACGTGCGACAAACTCGCGAGCGCAAGAATCTGATCTGGCTCAGCGGTCAGGAACTTCACGTAGAAAACCAGTCGATTCTCGCGAGAAAGTTGGGCCTTGCCACGCAGCTACCGGACATGCTCCGTGGCTCATCACGACCAGTCCTGATCGTCGCGGACGCGATCGAGCAGTTTAGCAAGACCGCCCATGAGCGATTGGCGGAGCTTGTCATCGCAGCGCGAGAGTCGGTCGGGCTTCAGTTTAGCGTGTTGATCACGGCCCAACCGCTCCGATGGGAGCAGGCGCGGATCGAGTTAGAGAGCCGGGGCTTGGCGGCGGTAACCGAGTTGCCGTTTGCCGGCCCGAAGTTCGAGAGTGTAGTCGCTGCCCTGGCGCACAATGAGCTCGTGAGACCACTTCTCGCGCGGCCGGAACTGCGACGTGTAGTCACCAATCTTGCCACCCTCGACCAGATCCTTAAGACCGCGGCCACTCAGAAAGTATTGGGCGGCCGAAGCTGGATCGGAGAGACCGAGATCATCGATTGGGTCTGGAAGGGCTGGATCGGCATTGACAGAGTTCAGCATCAACGCGGGGCCCTTCTGCGCTTTCTTGGAGAAGAAGATGGCGATACCGGATCGTCGATTCCTCTCTCCCGGATCCCATATGAGACCACGGAGCTATTAGGCGATCCGGAGATTGCCAACCTGACGCGCACCGACGCATCGGCGGTCCGCTTTATCCATGAGGTCGTTGCCGACTGGGCACGGTATCACTCACTGAAGGCTGCGGGACCCTCCGGGCTCCAGAGAATCCTCGAATTGATTCAGAATCCGCGATGGACTCGAGCCATTCGTCTGTTCTCCCAATCGCTTCTCGAAAGTGAAGACGGGCTGCCAGGCTGGGAACGCGCGTTCGCTTCCTTTCAGACAACCGACGTCGACAGCCAGATTGCAGCCGATGTGTTCTCCGACAGCCTTGTGCTTGCGACGAACTCCGAAGATTTGCTTGAGCGCGTCTGGCCCGCGCTGATTGCGGACGGAGCACGAAGGCTCAAGCGGCTGATGAAGCGCATCATGATCATCGCGACTGTCCCGCTTCCGGTAGGGGATCTGGGAGAGGAATACAGGGAGGCTGTCTCGGTAGCGATGAGAGTTCCGATTCCGTCCTACTGGGACGGCCTTCTCAACGTACTCTCTGCGCATGCAGATGAAGTCGCCACCGATTGCATCGCCGATGCCGGTGAAGTGAGTGCCTTTTACCTTCGGGTTGTTCCGGCGGGATACGGCAAGAGACAGCTGGTGTCGAGATTGGTATTGAAACTGGCGGCTGCAGCCGAACGCGGGCGTAGAGGACGAAGGTACCGGTTTCGCGATGCTTCTAAATCTCTGTTCGAAGCCATATTGCGAGCTGGGACCGAGTTTCCCGATGAAGCGGGCCACCTCGCTCTTCTACTCGCAGAGAGGCTCCCAGATGAGGAATCGGAAGCGGAGATCCGTTCGGAGCGCATTGTCCGGTCAACGGGGATCTCCTCCCTGCTCCTGGGAGAACTGCGAGAACCGTGGCCGGATGGCCCACGAAGGCGAGTTGAGAACTCGTTTCAAGACGCCGTATTGAGCACCGACGCCCTCTCTGCGCTGATGGTCTTTCGACCATCCATCGCGCGAGAGGTCCTGCTCGCGGTTTGCATTGAGGAGCCGCAGCACGACGGTCAAGCCCGGCGCTCGGAGTTGCTCAATGGTGGCGGCTTTGCATATTGGGACAACCACATGCCGGCAATGTACTTCACCGGTCCATTTCTCCGTTTCTTGCAATTGTCTCCGGAAGACGGGCTGACAACGATCTTGCGGCTCGTTGATTTTGCCACCAACCGTTGGCAGGAAGGCTTCATCCGTATCTACGGGCCCAATGCGAAGGCCGGGTTCACACTCTACTTCGACGGCTTCGACAGGAGTTACGCCGGCGATGGGAACGTGTACAAATGGCACCGATCCATGCGAATGGATTCGACTGCGGTTGAGAGCGCCCTCATGGCCCTGGAGAAGTGGCTCTACGATCGGATCGATGCGAAGCAGGACATCGCACATGAAATCGAACGCATACTTTCCGAATCCACGTCCGCGGCATTCCTCGGCCTGCTGGTTGCAGTGGGCTTGTACTCCCCGGAATTATTCAAAGGTCCATTGAAGCCCCTTCTTTCGAGCCTGGACATCTTCATGGCGCAGCATTCTACGGCATTCCAGGACCAGATGGGCATGAGCTCTTATGGGCTTTGGGCCCGTTACGGCAAGAAGATCGTTGCGTTGGTAGAGGCCTGGCACAAAATGCAGCATCGCTCGTATGACTTGTTTGCCTTCGCGCGGTTTCTGCTCTTGAATGACGAAGAGGCGGCCCAAACCATCGAAGGCTATCGCAAGCGTTGGGTACTTGCAGCGCAAAATAATGTTGACACGTCGGGGGAGATCCCAACCAGATTGGCCTCCTTGATTGCTCAGTTGGACCGGAGCAACTACTCGATCGTCGATGTCGAAGGCGGCAAAAGAGAGGTTGTGTTCCGGTTTCCTGACGACCTCGAATCGAGGCTGGCCCCGGAGCGTCCAGGTCCGGTCTTGAATCTGTCGGCAATGAACCTTCCCGGTGAGGCCCGGCGATCGATCGATGGCTCGAGGATTCTCTCTGAGGAGGAAGCGCGGTCCATCTTCGCCCGACTCGAGCAAATTGTCCAATCGGATCAGCAGGACGGCACCTTTGAGGTCTATCGACCGGAGGCAGTGGCCGCTGGAGCTGCCTTATTGGTTATCTGTGGAAGCGACTGGTTGTCGCACAATCCGTCTGAGGAGACGTTTTGCTGGGAAATGCTCCGGCGTTCCGCAGAGTCAGAATCCGTTCTCAAAGACTTTGACTCTCCTCAATCCGTTTCAGATGAACCCGATCTTTTTGTTGCTGAAGCGGCGCTGTTTCTGCTCAAGAGCAGAATGGACGACTGGTTGTGGACTGCTCTCTTGCGGGGAGTGACCAGTTTCCACTATGAGACCGCAGGAAAGGTGATGCAAGCTGCCTTTCGCCAACGGTCGGTTGAGGCGACGCGGTTTCCCGAACTGGTCGGCGCAATTGTTCTCTGGTCTGCAGTGAGAGTCCCGATCACATTGCTCGGGCACCGCAACGACGCTGCCATCCTCGAGCCCTATCGCCTACTGATCGAACAGCGCTTCAGACGCGGTTATTTCAAGTCGCACCCTGTGAACCTTGGCTTTGCACGCCGGCTGTCCGAACGATTCGCCCGATGGAAGCTCAAGAACACCGAACATTGGAAGTGGCATCAACAGAGAGAAGCCGCGCTTGCTTCACAACCGAAGACGTACAACCCGCGCAGGCGTCTTTATCGGGATGAAACCTATCTCGACCTGGAACTGCTTGCCAAGGCTTTTGTCTTCCTCGGCCAGTTCGATGGCCTTAAGGCTGCCGACCGTGGGCTGTTGCGCGCATACTTCAACAAACTGCTCGAACTTGAGCTTGACCTGTTGCCTGACACGGCTGACTCAGATTCGGAGGAGTTTGATACTCAATACGATTTCGACCACTGGGTCATGGCGCTCTGCGGCGTCTATTACGCCAAACTTCCACCGCAGGAAGCGCTCGCGGAAGTTGCGGCTCCGGTGATGTCCCTTGGGGCGGGCGCTCACCGCTGGATCAGAGACTTCCTCCATTCATTCTTCCGGCATGCGCCTTCCCTCTGCGAAAATGACGCAGACCTGGCGCAACGGTGGAGGGCTCTGATCCATTTCACGTACGATTCCCCGCGATGGGATTATTCGACCGTTCATCTCAGCTATCCGATTGAACAGCTGGCATGCGAAGTCATGGGGTTTTCAGGACATCCTTCGCGAGCTGCGGATGCCGGCCTGCAGAAGCCGCTGGCACTGATCGAGCAGGAGCTCCTGACCTGGTGCGGGACCTGGTTGGAGCTTGAAGTGTGTGGAGCGGCATTCGCGCGCTTCGTCGCCTCGACTTCTTCCCGCCGGTTTGTACAAATGGGCCTGGTCGAACTTGCGCGGGCGATGCGACCGGACCGGGGGAGCCGTCGCCGGCAGGAGGATCTGACTTCTTCTTATTTGGCCGCACTGACCAACACATGGAATTCCTTCCCCGATTTGGTTCGAACCGGAGGCGACGCAGGTGAGCCTTTTCATAAACTGCTCACGTTTCTGACTGCTCTTCTGATTCCGGAGGCGCTCGACCTGCAAACAAAGGTTGCACAGGCCTGAGCCAGGTCACCTGGTCGGGAAACGAATGCCTAGCGATGAAGCGAGGCAGACCCGGCCAGGGATCGGCTCCCGCAATCCAATCGCCTGCGAAGGACAGTGAATCACTCGTGCCTTGATAGACCCGACTATTCCCTGAGTCAGTCGCATCGGCTCCCACCTATCCGCTGGAAGTAATAAAGGCTCGCACTTGGGTGCCGTCTGGATTAGCAGCCTATCTAAATTCCGTACTTCCTTCGGAGATATTTTTCGTTGGCCACTCTCTCGGCTGCAGGGTCATTCTTGAGACGATCGTGCGACTAAAGGTGCCGACACAACGAATCACGATAAGTGGGTTTATGCTGATAGCGGGCGCTGTCCCGATTCACCTCCTTCTTGAGTCAACTGCCTTCTTTCGGCAAACCAGACGCGCGGGAAGACGCTATTGCCTCTATTCTCGGCTGGACGGAGTTCTCGGAATTGCCTTTCCGCCGGGACAGATCGCAGCTGGGGAAATCCCACCGTACGGACTCCCCTTGGCAACGGGGTTCACCGGAGCTCCGAGTGGCTTCTACGACCTGAGAAACTATACGGGCTTAGCACACGGCGGATACTGGAAGAAAGGTATCTTTAGGGGGCGGAGTTCATATGCCGACCTTTTTTCACAGGTTCTAGGTGTTGCGGCAGACCGAGAACTCGCCGAAAGCGAGCTTATGGAGATGGGTGAGTCGCGCCGTTCTAGAGAGATCCCGAATAGGCTAATCACGGTGAGAGCGCTGATGGAGACGATTGGCTCTCAGACTTGTACCAAGACTGAGTATTCAGCACGGCCGCGGACCCAGCCCCAGAGACACGCAAAGGCAGTTTCGGGAAGCGCTCGGCACGGGTGGCGCAATTGGCTACGGGATGTGCGGAGACACTTCGCGTTCCAATCGATGCCGAAATCTCAGCCAGCATGTTACGCGCAGGCGCAAAAGGTAAGCCGTGGGCTGCCAATTGCGCCTGCTGCATGCAAATTCGGTCAGGCTGCCGTTTTACCGATTACGAATGGCCGCACGTGATGAAATCTAAGTTTTAGCTTCCCTTCACGCATTTGCCTAAACACGTGACGCAACTGTGCCAATCGCTCTCTTTCTTGTGCCGACAGTTCTTTGACTGTTGGAACTTTCTGAGCTACCAGCAATTTTCTCGCGGCATCAGCTTCACCAGCGGTTGGAAACCAACTCGTATAATCTGTCTTTCCCATATAAGTGAATCGCCCCCTGAACCTTGAACCTTCCATCTGGACGCCCTTATAGCCCGTGGCATTGAGAGCCCTCCGGTCAGCTTTCACTAGATTTTCCGATCGGGTTGTCGCTACGAGATTCTCTGACCGGTTATCGAACGGATCGCCATTACGGTGATCGACGAACTTGGCAGTTATTCCCTCCAGTTTCAAAACCTGTCGGTGAAGATAGGTTTCGGTCAAACCCTTGCGTGTGCTTCGGACATAGTAAAGCCCCGTTCCTTCGCAGTACTGTGGGGACCATCCCTCTTCGGTAACACCGGCGAAGTATCTCGTGTTAACGACCGTGAACAAGCCGTGACGCAGTTGCATGGCGCCAAATAGTGGATCACCCGTCAAGTGCTCGTAGAGTTCCCAAAGTTCCGTCGCAGTGAAGATTCCATCCGAAGGCTCCCCATTCGTAGACAGAGCTTGGTGAGAGGTTCGGAGCGCGAAGCGTGGCAGTTTCGCCTGCAGGGTTTCTTTCGGCGGTGCCTGGGACGGTGGGGGCGGCGTCAAAGAAAACGTCTTGTCGTCGTTTGGTTCATCAGTTGGATCCTGGTACTCTCCCATGTCTCATCCTTTCGCGCGCTTGCGCGCGCAAAGAATGCGCGTAACGGCGGATCGTGATCCGCAGTCAGTAAAATCCCGTGCGACAGGCCCAGACAATCACGACTGGATTGTGGGCGCGGCGGTGGCGCGGGCAGCCTTAGCAGGCGTAGGCGATCTTTTCTGGATTAGATTTGGAAGCATGCATCAGGGAGCTGGTTTCCTAAGCCGGGCACAACGCGCTCTGTGCCGGCCCCGGACGTTCCTGGTCGCGATCACGGGGCGGTGATATCCCCCGGATTCATCGACAACTCTCCTGGCTCTTCTCACTTCGGCAGCTGTGATGGAACGCCGTTGACGCGCAAACTCACCATGTCTCGCAAAATTCGAGAACATCATCTGCAAGCATCACGCTGTCCAATATCTCGGGACCCGGCAGACCGAACTCGAACGTGTCAGCCGACCGTCCAGACGACACGATGTTCCGCTGCCGGCGAGACGTGATCCCAATCTTCCAATTCTGGCGAGTGGCACGAAGTGGCCTGCCGCTCTGGACTTAGTCAGGCCCGGCGCCCATTGGGCGGCCGTGAGCTGGCCGAGTATTACGATCCTGCGGAGTCTTCGCGCCCCAGCGCGCCCCGGAGTCAAATCGCCCCGGCTATACTTATGTTCTACAGGTGAATCCGAAAAACGCAAGAAAAGTTTACTTAGTACCCTCGGTTACCGGGAGGTTACCTTTCTTCGGCCACATTTCAGCAGCACTAGAAGACACATGCGCGGGACCGAGTGCCACCGCAGACTTCGTTCGATTAAGTCTTGAAAGATCTAGTTGGACTGCATTGCACCCTGAGTTGAGACCTGATCGCTCCTTTGATTGAGCACCTGCCAATGCTCAAGAACCTCAGAATTTCCCCTGCCGATCCTCTCTTCGCTGCACAATCCGGCCCCAACCATCGCTGTGCACCCGCGCCCTGCGGACCGCGAACGAGGAGACACAACATGCATGAACTCGAGTCATCTCTCTGTGCAGCTGGTCCGGATCTTTCCGGCCTGATAGCTCAGGCCGAAAGCTTCTACAAGGTCGCCAAGGCTCCCGCAACGATCAAAGCATTCGAATTAGACATCGCCTCCTTTGGTGCTTTCACAACCCGCAAAAATCTGGCGTATCTGCTAACGAATGTCGAAGCGGTTGTTCTCTACGTAAGTTCGTTCGCGGCTGCTAACCCACCGATGAGCTACGCCACAATCCGGCGGAGGCTTTCCGCGATTTCATTCGCCCATCGCCTGCGCGGTCTGGAATCACCTGCAACTCCGCAAAGTCACTTTGTGTTCCGTGAGGTTCAGAGACGGCGGGAGGAATCAGGCTCGAAGAAGCCCCTGCCCCGCTTGGCTCCCCGCCCGACCGGCCAGAGACTCTTGTGACAACCGTCACGGGACTTCGGGCAGTTCGTGCACAACCGCGCATTCCGAAACCTTGCTCGATGAGCATACGCAACGCCGACAATAAGACCGAGTGCGTGTAACGAATCGCGCGTCCTGACAGTCTTCGGTTCATCAACTCGCTGTAGAGCCCCTGAATTTCTGCTGCGGAAAACTCGGCGAATCGCCTTTCTCGCAATTTTGGACGAACGTATCGCGCGAGCAGGGTTGAGTAGTCGCGGAAGCTCTTCGCCGACCGGCGGGGACGAGCACAGACATCCAGCCGGTGATCAAGATACTGGCCTACCGATTGGCCAGGGGAAGAGATGTTGCGCCCGAGATACTGTTCCGCGAGCATCCGATTCAGGTGGGCCTGAGCGAACCTCAATCCGCCACGAATGAATTGACCGATGTTTTTCCGCTATCGGTTTTCGGGGTTGCGCCTGCGTAAATGCGCACCAGCCAAGTACTGGACCCGCGACGAATGATCTGGCCAATCTTGTGGGCCATATTCCCTCCTAAGTCACGAAATTCAGGGCACGTGTGGTACACCGACGCCCGATTATTGATCGACTTTGCCTATAGATCAGGGCACGGGAGACTGACTCAGGTTCAGCATCGCATCCCCGCTCAAGTCCTGTCTTGCTCCTGCCTCAGGTTTAGGTCATCGGATAATTCCTTCCCGTCATAACCCCCTCCATCCCAGACTTACGGCCTACTCCTGACCGCCTTGCCGGAGGGGGAAAAGTTGCGCCAGTCGTACAAATCAGGTTCATGCACTCTACCAAAAGCAAGGAGCCAACAGATAGCCCCACAGAGATCTTCGCGAGCAAGACAAAACAAATGAAAGGAACGAAATGCATCGTGCAGTAGTGAACTTAATTGCGGCAGTCGAGAGGAGCGACCGCGGCTACGCGGACGTGCCGCCTGACTCGGTCAACGATGAGATCGAAAATCAGTTGGCCGCCTACGGATACGCGGTTGCACTCAGCGATCGACTGTGGATCGGAGGGTATAGGGTCCACTCGCCGGAGTCCGTTCAAGCGGGAAACTACAGGCTTCACGTCCCACCATCCAATTTCACATGTATAGAGTCCAGGTCTGCACACGTTCCTGATGCCCGCGACTTCAATTTAGAAGCGGTTCTTGGGGAACGCGGAGAAATCACCTCCAACTGAGGATCGCTGCGATCTTGATTTCGCTTCGATCTCCAACAACCTGCCTGCGTGCGAAGACTGCTGCTCGTTTTCAGCAGCAGGCTTCATCGTTGAAGTGTGGCGCCGCGCACCGCTTCCTCTCCAACCAACGTCGGCCGGGACCTCTCATCATTCCGACGACTTTACCTCAAGCGTGTTCAAAGGAAAGCCATGTCTACTCAATTTCTGCCCTCCATTCGCGACAACGAAACCATCACCTGCCGGCGCTGCAACACACGCCAATACCCGCGTAGCGGCAATTGCATCGCTTGCCATCACTCTCTTCCTCTGCGGTACGTGAAGATTGACATCGACAACCTGCATGGTTCTTGCCCTCAAGAACAGAGGAACCAGATTGCCCACAGTGTGGGCACATTGGTCCGTATTTTACGTAAGCAATGCCGCATGTCTCAGTCGCAGCTTTCAAACCTGGTCGCAAACCTGGACCGGAGTTACCTGTCCAGGCTGGAATGCGGCCATGTACTCCTCCCCGTCAGCAAACTTTTGCCGCTGGCCCGGGCCCTGGGCCTGACCGCGGTGATCCTGCGCTTCGAGGATCTCGATCCTCGAAAGACATCGAAACCCCCGTGCAGCGGCTGAACTACGCAATCTCTTGATGGAATCGATGTGCCTGGGTGGAACAACTCCAAAGTACTGGTTCAATTTCCGGATGCCAGTTTGCTCCGACAATCAAGATGCGGGTCAGGCCTGGTCAGAAGCCTGCCCGCGGAAGGAGACATCGGATGGCAATGACAAACGACAACTCACCCTCAAATGAACCGAGAGAGGAGGAAGAAGCGGCTTCTGATTTCTGGAGTGATGAAGGCGCTCAGCGCTTCAACGAAGCCCTGGATGAGGGAGCCGCCTATGCCCGCGCCAACGGTCCCACCTTTGGAGACCCCGAGGATTGCCTTGATGATCGGGAATGCGAATATCGCGATCCGGAACTCTACGACCCCGACGAGGAGACTCTTCCTCCCGGGGAGATAGAACTCTTCCTTGAGAACAGCTACATCTTGTAGCTCGGCTTCGGCCGCCTGACGTGCCAACTGCCTTCGGCATGGGCACCAGGCACTCGGCGTAGCGCCGGGACTCCTCTTCTCCAATCCAACAAACATTCCTCGGGCACGCGCCATCGTGCCCGGAAAGGAGTAAGGATGATCGACTCGCTAATGGACTTCATGAACACAGCTGTCGTGCAATATGCGCCATTCGCAATCCAATATGCGATCTTTGTGCTGCTCGTTTACCTGATCATTCAGTGGATACGCTCGCTCTCGGCGGCCGGACGCTGGAAGCTGGTCAAACTCGCG
>Ga0302268_1000646_pt1 | contig 21618 bp, 10 predicted proteins | sample III_Bog_E2_1_FD_194554 | JGI IMG/M metagenome (GOLD analysis project Ga0302268, IMG submission 194554) | Peat permafrost microbial communities from Stordalen Mire near Abisko, Sweden - III_Bog_E2_1 | ecosystem: Environmental > Terrestrial > Soil > Wetlands > Peat | place: Sweden: Abisko... | reverse complement strand
GATGTCAGATAAGTTATAAGCTACGCTAAATCTAGAGGAGTAAGAGTGGTAGTTTAAATCGATACTCCTGCACATACTCAATCATGGGGAAGAAGTTAAAAATTGAAAGATATAGTGGTGAACTGCAATAAGGTGTACACAGGCCAGTTTGACCCGACTCTTGATGCTACATATGATGTAGTTAAGCAAGTTATGCAATATGTCGACTCAATTTTTTAAGACCCGTACATTCACTTTGGGGGCGACGAGACTTCAGGCACATGTTGGGATCTAAAACCTTCCATTAAAGAGTGGATGATCAACCACAATATGACTTCTTATAAATAGCTTTAGACATACTACAGAAAGAGGCAAAAATCAATATGGAGAACTCTTTCAAACAAAAAGGCTATATATTGGGCTAATTAAGCCATTGACTTGCCATTAGAATCAGATGACGTGCTTCAGTGGTGGGGAATTAGCACTAATCTTAACAGACTCGTCGGTCGCTCCAACTAAGTCATTCTCTCAAGCTACGACTTTGCCTATCTTGACAAGGGTTTTGGAAACCGTAACGGAGTTGACTATGGCAATTATATTAAATGGCGCGATATATATGAATTTAATCCTCGTCTTGAAGGAGTTAACGTCATCGGAGGAGAGGCTTGCATGTGGAGTGAACTCAGCAGCCCCTTTACACATCATCAAAAAATTTGGAATAGGGCTAGCATTATTGCCGAAAGACTGTGGAATGATAAGGTTAACATCAAGCAAGACCTTCGCAACATTGCAGAAAGATTGGTAGCACAGTCTGAAAGAATGCAAGAAAGAGGATACAGTGTATCACCCGTCACTGTGGGTCTATGCTAGGAGGACATGTCAATTTGCTTTTGATTAAAGATTAAATTTATCATTAAATTAATATATAAGAGCTTGGATTTGCAAGGTAATCATGTTAGAGGTGGAAGGAATAACAATGCTATCCAAATTCAAATATTAGGACAATATTCATTATCTGAATAGTTGTATTACTATCATAATAGGCGCGTTGCTAAGTTCAAATCACATTTATATACGAACCATTTCCTCGATTTCTCTTATTCTTCAGTATTATATACTGATCCCTTTATATAATAATTTAATTGATCGATGACAAAAATTGCCGTTTCAACTGAAACCTTAAATGAAGCAATACATTCCATTTTTTAACTCTATGACACCAATAAGGATGGTAAACTATCGGTAAACGAACTTTTTCCATTATTCTAGGCGACTTTAAAATTCTTGGGGAGGCAGCGTAATCCGTCCTACATCTAAGTTAAGGAATTTGTGCACAAATTTGATATTAACAAAGATGGAGAGATAGATATGGATGAGATGAGGAAGGTTTTCGAGAAAGTGATAAGCAACTGTCAAAAATGATGATTAATTTGTTAAAATTTGAGCCTTACAATGATTCAAAATAATTCAGTTACCAATTTGATTTTATTACAATAATATAGATGTTGAATCCTCAAGCCTAAGAAAGAAGAAGATTTTCAATCAAGTGTTCATTTTTTATTGATTGATTCAATCAAAGATTTTATTGTTCGTTGAGATATTAAAAATATTAATTACTGAAGAGTCAATAAATGCATAGTAGAGATCAAATGTGAAATGGATACAGACTATCCAGTCGATAGGTCACATTGTACAAACTGTTAAAATATATTTAGAGATATTTCTGCATGAGGGTCACATTTTGTACACTTTCATTGAACATCTGAATACCTAATATCCAGTTGCTGTTTGCTATCTTTATTGCTTTTTATCGATTTGCTATTTGTCCTTATATCGTAGCCTTCGTTATTATATAACATACTTTCTATATTTGATAATTGGAAGCAGAAGTATTATACTTTGAAATTGAAGAATTCAATGTTGTGACCTGATTTGCAAGTTGCCCTAGCAGAGAAATCGATTCCAAAAGTTTAATTCCAAGAGTATTGTTAGATTGCAAAGTTGATGTTGGATAATTTATATTGCAACTAAGTACTCTAACACTGAAAGGATAATAAATGGCAGAATTAGTTTAGTAACTTATTAATTGGATATTGATAGCTTCAGTAAGACCTTTATTCGAAATCTCGTAAAATGTAAACAGAGCAACTGACTGAACAACTACGTTTCTGATTTTTCTAATGTAAATAAATTATTACTATTTGAGATAGATTTGCCAACCCTCATGAACGCCATCCACAAGGCTTGTTCCGTAGTTTTATATAAAGGTTTTTATATTCGTAGGAACTAGTCTCACTTTTGCATAGACCTGAATTTACAACATAGTTCCTTCAATAACTCTTGATTTGATAGATTTGAACTGACTTAACCCTGCTTCCAAATTACTATCAAAGGATATTAAAAAATTAACATTGGGTAAGGTTTGGTAATAGGTATTAAGGCCTTGAAAGCTGCCAGAGTTGGAGGTGGTCTTATCCTTGATGACTCCCTCTGTATAATTAATAGGCACTCCTTGACTGAGGGAGTCGACTGATTTAAAGCTTCCCAGTATTAATCCAGTTAATAAACTAAGCAAAGCTAAGGTTATGATTGTTCCCCTGCATTTTTTGCGATTCGCTCTGTATTTATTCTGAATACAAGCTCCAAACTATATGAGCTTATTCTTTATTTTCGCAAATCCTTCCTTGAGTGAATCAATTATGAACATTAATTTGAATCTACTATAATATTGATAATTTAAATTCAAAAATCATCTTCATTGTCATAATTATTTTTTTGAAACTTTTCTACAATAATTCGAGATCCTACACTATTTAAAAATCCGTTTCTATTAATCAAATAATGATTTCATATCTTGTAATAGCTAACAATAAAAAGACATTAGTATTAATTAATCACTTTTGCTCGATGCGAAACTTGGATACCCCCATATACTTTTAATCACTGTATTTTTTTTTAATAGCTCTCAATTTTAAATTTGGTTTGGATACATTTTGTAGGGCCATGCACATCTCCTTGAAACAATGCATTAAAATTTCCTTTTCCATTTTATCTTTATCTAAAATTTCAGTATTTGTTTTTACTCTCAAAAGAGAGTCAGAAAGCATAAACGCACTTAACACAAGAGTCTTTAAGCAGAAATCTTTGGAAATCCCTTCGAGTATAGATAGCTAGATCAAGTATTTGCCCATGGATAGAGTACGTTTAGCTTCAAAGGACATTTTTCCGTTGGGTTATTTTTTCCAGGTATTGCCTACTGCCTAGATGATTTGCAAAGGAGTGGTGAAAGTAATGTTAAAATTAAGAGCAAGAAGTATTTTATCTTCCATGGACTTGAGCTAGTTGATTGTATAACTAGAATCAGTCACTTGTATATAATTCTGCATTCTGGGTGGGTATATTTCTTCATACTTACTGGCAATCCACAGGCAAGTAATGCCAACAAGCTGATAGTCATGCTTAGAAATATCAGCGAGAGAGCAGTATTCATTGAGGTAAGCGAATGCCAAGTACAGGGTTTGCTCTTTGAGTTGAAAAGACAAGTGTACATCCACTAACCAATCGATAAGAATTTGACGCATGCTGGCAGTCACGTGAGTAGTCAACTACTTCTGTTATTTTTTCTGAATGGTTAGAATGATACCTGCATCTGCAACATGTGACTAAATATTTAAGACTCATATTCAGTGATGGGGTCTTTCAGTTAAATGATGGTCTTCTTGTCAACGGAGTAAGACTTGGATCTGGTGTCGGCCTGCAGGGTCGGCTTTTCTAAGATGGAGTTGTTCTTGTTTCTCTTTTCAAGGTTAGTGATGTCCCGGCCAAAGATGCGCTTACTGTTAGGAATGTTCTTGAGTCTGCAATCCATTCTTATTTTAGCAATACTAACTAACTAATTTTAACTGCTTTATTAAATTCAAACATCATCCGACAATCAAGAAATATGAAATAAGGACTATTATCAATTTCTGTGCCTATTGGTGTTTCTATCCTTGATAGGAGCCATGTTCAGCTCAGGTCGAAGCTTTATCTCCCTTCCTACTGGTGTAATGCAATCATACTAAGTAACTTCCTCGACAACTTTTTCGCAAATTTTCGATGATCCAGGGAAGAGATTGATAGTTTATGAAGCGTTGTTTTCTTTAAAATGATGAGTCTCTTGAGGTTTTTTCTTCAGACTTGATAATTTTGGGTCGAAGTTTAGTTTCATTACAGACGTCTTTACTTCATAATTAAGTTGTCTTTCAAGCTATTCAGCTGAATCAATAATTGAGTAGTCCTCAGTCACTTGGACGACTGCTGCAAACTGTTAGCATAGCTATTGAGGATCAATATCTTAAAGTGTTTGCGTATACTATTAACTCTCCGCAGTTTTAATTTCTGTTTAATGATTCTTATTGCGTTTAATGGGAGTTTCATGCTGATTGGTATTTTCTTGGGTGTTAAAAACTGGTTGAAGCATTACAGTTATTTTTGAATTAAATTAATTTAAATCCTTGAGTTTAATATTGAAGATATAAGCACTTGATTCTAGTAGATAAGTTTTTTGGAGCCAATATATGATAATGTGTATAAATACGCCTCAAAAAAATATCTCTTGATTATTTTGCGTCAAATATCTGTCCACATCATTTACAAGAGAAATAAAAGATTTTAATAAATATGGTAAGTGATTATTTAACGTGTTTAGTGATTATTAAATCAATTCTCATCAATTTATCTAAAGTCAACGTTGACTAAATCGACTTATAGATGTATAGGATAAATTTCTTTGATTTTCCAAATTTTTATTAAACATCTACCATTTTGAAGCCATGGTCCTTTGCGGAACGCTTTTCTTTTCTTCCTTATGAATTTGAAATTTGGTGATTTAAAAGAGTTTGCGTTATTTGATTAATATTTTATTTTTAATATCTTAAGTTCGCTTGATTTTGGAATGAATTTCTGAAATGTCCTTTTCTTTTATATCATTAGTTTCCTGTATCTTTTTAAGGATTTGCTAAAACTCCTCTTTCTGGTGAATAACTGCATCTATCTTTTTCATTTTTTATAGTAAGTGGCTTCGAACCTCCTCATTTTTGAGCTTAGCAGCTTTAAAGATATTGACCTTTTCATTATACGTTTTTTAAATGACTTAAAGCTCTGTCTTTTTCATTGCAATCTTTTTATCATCCACATTATAATAAAACGACGCTGCTTTGGCATTTTTCAGTTTTAGCATAGGATTCCACTAAACACCTTTTTTAGCTAAAGGAAGGAAGTCTGCTATTTCCAAATTTACAGACAGTAAAGATGAATTGGGTGATTCTTGGTCTTTGCTATTGATATCAGCTTGCTATTTGTCTGGTATTGACTATTGATCAACAATTGGTTTGGGTGGTATTTAATTGAAGTTTGTTTCCCCTTCATTTTGATGTTCAGATGACTTTTGTTAATTATTTTGCGAACTATTTTTGGGGCTATTTTTACCATCTTTATCAAAATCTCCCCAGCTTAGCGATTTTTGAGATTTATTATCTATTTCAACATTTTATTTTAAAGATTTTCGAGTAGCAACTCCCTTACTCAGGTTTTAGAAATCATCAAAATTAATTGATGGCCTATTTTTTTATTATCTGTTTGCCAATGATATATTATCCAATTGCTCAAAATTAAAGGATTTTTATGATTCCTCAGATTTCTATGATTTTTACTCTCGACTAGATATTGTTTTTTGTTTTTATATGTTAGAAATAGTCTTCCGTCTGTTTTTTTAGGAATTCTTCGCGCTCATGTTAAAGTTTTCGAAAAAATTACCAGATTATCTCACATTTGGCTCTGGAACTTACTTTTTAGATCCTTTAGAAATTATTGAGGGCTTTTCAAATTGAGAAAAAAAGTCTTATATATTTTGGTTAGAGTTTGGATTATTTTAAAGTATTTGGACTGGCTGTTCTCCAATTCCTGGAAAATTTGATAGACTAAAGCCTGATTGCTCATGATTATTCACCTATTTTTCGGATCCATTATTCGATTGAAAGGGGTTTTATTTCTCTCCTCCATCATTTGCTGCAATATCTTGAAATTGAGAAAAGTTCAAGCCTTCATCAGGTTACTGATTCAAATTAACAGCTAAAACTAAACTATCTCTGATTTGCTGAGCCCTTATTTGCCTTGTATTTTCAATTTACTTTCTTCTATTCAACGTCTCATTTATGGGTTTATCCTCAGGAGGTTTAAAAAATTATTGAACTTAGTTGAATGGATTTTTATTACTCTGATGGCTTTGATGAGTTGATGTCTAGAATGGATTTTAGTTTTAATCTGTCGGCTGAGAGGAGAAAGGATTATTTGATGAAGCCTCAGCCCGAGAAGAAAATGGATTATTTTCTTTTACTCCGCCATTAGAAGCAAAAGGGTTATTAGATAATGGAGCATTTGGAAAACTATTTATCTCCCTTTTACTTCCTCTACTCCCTTCGCTATTTTTTGATTTACTAGAACGAGAATCTTACTGAAAGGGATTTTACAATGATTTATTTATAGATTTTTTACTTTTGATACTTTCTATTTCAAAACCATTATTCTTTTAGGGTTTTTTGTCCTTCAAATTTCCAAAGTTTCCTGTCTCAAAAGGATTGATTCCTGATTATCTTTTATCCCATACTTTTTCATCTACAAAAAAATTAGATCGATTTGAGCCTGACTTTTTAAGTATGTCATCATCTGGTTTTTTTTAGAATTGATCAAAAAAATTGGAAGCATTGTGCTCGGAGGTTTGAGAGACACGACGAAAAGTTTCAATGTTAAAAGGATTGTCATCTACCACATCTTTCTTCAAGTCATTCTCATTAGAATTTTTGGACGAGCGAGCAGGAGGAATGACGCTGACAGAAGCTGAGTTAGGAAATTAGAAAGCTGACAATCCCTCGGAATTAATTTTACTTGGAACATTGTTAAGCATATTTTCAGGGTCTTCATATGTTGGAGCATTTATTTTCCTTCTTGAAACTTTACTAATATCATTTACTCCTTGGGCTTTACTTTCAATATTTCCAAAGAAGTCTTCCTCGGAATTTCGCTGATTTTGTGGAAAATTTTGACCCCCAAATTAATCTTCCTTTGAAGGTTTTTTTAATATTTTGTTGACTTCTTTCTCGGATTTGGGTTGCTTCTTTTAGAATTACTAGAAGAAATTGTGGCTATTATTAATTTAATTCCTCGGTATATCATTTTGCTCTTCAGGTTTGTTTCTGTTTATCATTTATTAAGATCTAATGCGTGTTTAAGGCATTGATTGAATTGGCAACTCAGAATTACGGTTATTGCCCTCTGCTTTTTGATTCATTTCAGGCGATTATTTGTTGCGCTCTGAGTTTGATTAACTCTTCTACTTCTTTTAATGGGGATTAGCCGGACTCATGGAAATTACAGTTTTGGGACGCTCTGTAATACCTGCTGGTAGACCACCAAATGATCCAAAGCGATCACTGTTTACACTGTTCCCGCTGTGTGACTGAAATTAATTTGCCTTGCTCACCTTGTTAAATTATTAGAGAACCTGTTCTCCAGTCACCGAAACATACCTATTCTTATTTTTTATTTTGGGCTCCTATTTTTTTTATAAATCTAGTCTTGAAGCAGGTTTATCTTCAATTTTAATGCCGCTTGTGGTGGGGCTCGCTCCGTTTGATATCTTGTCAGTTGATGCTCCTTTTTATTTTTTCCCAGTGCTCTTATTAGTTAGTACTTAAAGTGTTTTTTTTGTTAATTTAATATATTTGGTCTGAAATACTTTAAATTGCTAAGGTTTTTTATTGAGAACTTTGAGATCCTTTTGAATTTTGTCCATAAAAATAAACATACTTTCAATTTTAATCTGATCATTCTCACTATCGTCAAAATCCTACATCGTTATCACATACTCATTTCCCTTCTATATTTATCTTTCAATTAGAGTTATTGAATCTTTTATGGTTTGCACTAAGTTACAAATCAAATACATTATTAGAGAGAGCCACCTTGTAAAATTTATTACAAAAATAGGAATGATGATACGATTTTTTAATAAAATTGAGAAAGCTAAAGTTTTAGCTCCATGTTATTTCCTAGAGAAGATCTTCTTGGATTATCTTTTCTTTATACACTCACTCGCGGCTTAGATTTTTCTGCTAATTGTCGATTAGGACTAACAGACGGATTAATGGCTTAAGGAGTTTTGCTATCCTCTCTTGAAAGTTTTATTGGTGATTTAGTAGCTTATTTTGGTCTTTGCTTCGGAAACTGGACTCCATTCATCAGCAATTCATTATACTAACGCTGAAAATCTTTATTGGGTCCGTCTGGAGCTTTTGGCCAATTTTTTCCCCACTCTTCAAGAGCAGTAAGTAAAGTATTAAAAAATTGAACTGCGTAAACTTCCTGATCTCTTTTGACTGATCCGAAAATATCCTTTCCTCTTTCTTCCTCTCTATCATCGTTAGATCCTGATGTATGCTGAGCTAAAATAGTCAACCTTTTCAATATTTTCTTTACAACATATTTTCCTAACGCCTTATTATAAGTTAGCATCAGATCTTTAAGTAAAAGCATGGCTTGATATTTTCTAATTGGCTGTAAATCTTAATTTTTGATAGTGGCTTTGATGTTATCAACTATCATCTCAATGACTTTTTGATCAGAGCCCCGTATATGGACTACCAACGCCTCCTTGGCTTCGTTATATTTTTTGGGATTGGAAATGCAAATTTCCATGTTCTTTTCTACTCCCAAACGAATTTCCTTATCTTTACTACTTTCAAATAAAAACATTTTCTTAATATACACTTAATATTCAAATATTAATATTACAATAACGAAATCATTGAGGGGGAAGGAACTTAGAGTAGTTTTTTATGAGGGTACTGTCATCTTCGAATCCGAACATATATTTAATTTTCCCTTGAACTAAACGTTTTTTGTCCTACTTGGTGATACCAGTAACTTTTAAGATCACTAAAAACGAGCACTGGCTACATTTTATTAAAAATACCTTAGAAGTTATTTTGTGGTACCATTAAACGAAGAAAAATCGAGGATATAATTGTTGAGCTGAGAGTTATTCATATTGCAAAGCGTTCTATCTTCGTCTTTGTGATGAATTCCAACGTACTGATGATTATCAAAAGGAATAAATAAAGCATTTTGTCCAACAACAATTTCCTATTCAATAGTTATTCTATTATTTTGAGAATTATTGGTTTAATTATGAAAAAATACTTACTTTGCTTTGGACTAACTTGAAATCTATAAAGGTTCTGTTTGAATTTAAATATCCTAAGTTTATTTCATAATTATCTTTCGCATTTCGGCAGATAATGTATCAAATTATTATTGCAATTGCTCGTTTTAAGACTATAAATATGAAATTTATTAACTAAGCCTCTTTATTTATTTGTTATTAGCTTCTGTATTGAATTACTTCATAACCATAGATTTTAAATCTATTTCATTCTGATTTTGAACTTGATCATCCAATAAATTAGATTGCTTCAGTTTGTCTTGATTATCAAGTTGTTCCTGTAATCGATATATTTCGACCTATTTGACTCCTAATAATACTTTTAAATCAGCAAATTGTCTTTTATTATTTTCACATTATTCTTAGTATCTTGCTATTTATTCACACAAAGTATTATTTATTTGAGCTTGCTTTTTTAAATCCCTTTTAAGAGAACTAAAGTCCAGATTTAATCCTTCAGATTTACTTTTTTATTGATTCAATTGATTATTCAATGCGACAATCTTTTGCGATTTTTATTAAATACATTTTTCCAGCTAATTTTTATATATATTTTTTTATTGTATATTCTTGTCTAATTTAGTGATGCTTTCCTCAAGATTGCCAATGGTTTAAACTAATTTAGTGCTGTTCTACTGTAATTAATTATACTTTTTATTATACACCTTAGCAAAGATATCGCTCATTCTTTTAATTATATCCATCATATTATTTACTTTAATGGATTGATTTTACTTGCGAATACTGTTAATGAGATCAACCATTTGACTATATTCTAAAATCAAAAATTATTCAATTGTGATTGAACTTTCATTAAGCTCAGAAGAACTAGAAGATTTGTTTGATTTGGTTGATTTTATCACTTATAAATCTGTGGTGCCATTATAATCAACATCAATAAAAGGAACCTTCCAATTATTAAGGAATATCTTTTGCAACTTTCCTTACTTTTTGCAATTTTAAATATATTTTTTCCTTAAGAATTATTCTTCCGCGCAAATTTTGTCAATAAAAGAATGAATAAAGTTAACTCTTCTATTAAAGCCTATTCGTCTTTTCAGTTCAATCTGAGAGGAAATTGAAAGTTCAAATATCTATCTCTCACAAATATAGTTCCCAATACTTTCATTCTTTATATCATTTTCCAAATTATATGAGGAAATAAATGGCAGTCTATTATTTTTCTATTGGTTTTTTCTCAACTCCTCAGTGATATTGTGATGGAGCTGTGTGATTTCTTCTTTGTACGAATTGAACTTGTTTTTCATTTGAATAAAATTTGAATAGACCTATTTGATAATATTTCTATTCTATTAGTTGAGTTCGCTAAATTATAGATATTTTAACTTTAACATTTTCTAACTCTTAATCATATCTTATTTTTGATCTCTAACATTTTTTTCCAGGTGATCAATGTCACTCTCCAATTTTGCATAAAGTTTAGAATCTGCACCTTCAGTTATTTATTTAAAAAAAGCGATAATACTATTGTAATTATTTTTATTAGTATTAATGCTCTATTCCATTTTTTTAATAATGATGCTTTTTCCATATTATGTAACTCTCTCGTCAACTGGGCGAAATTTAGATCGACCCCTCTTAACTTATTTTTTAATTTGAGTTTTATCACTTTCAAAATTTTGTTTCATTTCATGTATTTTGTCAAAGTAAAATTTGTTAGAATTTTACAGATTTTTCTTATTTTAAAAAAAGGATGAATTCTATCTTAAATTGTTGGAGTTGGTTGTCAAACTGGTCTCTAATTGTTTTTGCAACAGTACAAAGTCATTGATGGGTTTCATGACTTGCTAATCAAAAAATTATTCGAGAGATTTAAAAAGAGAAATGCATGAATTCTTTTGGTTGCTGCATCGCTACGTAACTTATTCTATTTTGAATTGAATATCCTTGAGATTTAAGCATTTATCCTAAAACATTATGAATTACTTTGCCAAATTATTTATTTTCTTAGCTATTTTGTCAAATTATTTGATTTTATCAGCAGCAATACATTTTTATAAAGGTACATATTACGAAATTATAGGTTTTAAGCTTTTAACAATGTTAAGCTTTTCTTCAAGTTCATTTTTCCAATACTATGATGGCTTTGGTTCAATTTTTTCGTTTATTAAAGCAAATTCTTTTAAATTAAAGAAGTAGATGCAAGAAATGAGCTCATTACTCTTAGTTTAATTCTCTGATATATATTTACTGGCTAATGTTTGATCTCCCCTCATTTAACTTAATTGTTTCTTTAGTTGCTAATCTTGTTTAATGACATGACCGATTTTGGTAATTACTAATTGATCTTTTGGCGAAATTTTATAAACATTATTGATATGAGTATAAACAATGTCTCCTTTGGATGCGGGATCGGCACAGATCTTTTCAGAGTGGCCAGTTTATGCCATTCTAATCTCAATTTTCATCATTTAAATTTAAATTATAGTTAATCTTCAATATAATTATCCTATTTGATCACATCGCCACAAATCCATTCTATTAGATGAGTAAATGTATGTCCTTTCCCTTTGAAAAAGATTAATTAGCATTACAATTTTTTGGATACTCTCGCATCTCATTTTCAATATCTTCATTTTTTAATTCGAAAATATGATATTCAGGAGCTCTACTCATTAATTCTGCATATTTATCATTTATTATATTATCTTCTCATGGACAAAGAAAAAAATTAAAAGCTTGGCGACAGAAAATTCAAGGCAGGAAAATAGAATTTGACCACTGGAATATTTCAATGGTCCAAAGATTATTCTTCTGGGGCTTCAAATTTTTCAGAGGCACGTATCAGATTTCAGATTCAGTCAAATATTACCAAGCAGCCAACAATAACAAAAAGGCCCTATAATCGCTTAAATAGCTGATAGTATGCAACTAAAAATTATTGGAGTAAGATAACAACTATATAGTAATTGGGCAGTTGCTCGTAATTACGAAGAAATGTTGGATATATACTTAAAAGGATTTCCCGAAACTCCTGTCGAAACACTTCAGGACGTTGCCAATAAAGGTTTTGAGTACTTTAGAATGGCATAGTCGACTGATAAAGGTCTTCAAATGCTGGGGAGGCTCTCAAAGTGATTAGATATTAAAATTAGATAATTAACAAATAAAGGAAAAAAGGCTGAGGGAATAGCAGTTTTGCAAAAGGCCTACAAAATGGCACTTGAAGATGAAAAAAGCTTTAAGAAAAAGGAACTCTTTCATCAAATAGTTCAAACTTTGGTTGAAGGTGAAGCGTATTCTTCTGTTTAAAAAATGTATAAGGAGGCAATTTAATTACAAAAAGGAAATGATTGTCAGCAGGTACAGTTGACTTTATTTAGAACGGCCTCATCATTTTAATCATGATAATGCTTCAACGTTAATTTAAAAGAGCTTAAAAATAGATGTACTAACTTTCTAGTCTGTATCATTTTACTTATTTATCATTCCTAATTTTCTTGAATCTGATGAGTGCGAAGCAGCAGATGAACTCATGAAAGCCTATAAAAAAGGAGATGAGCAAGGATTCTTAAAATGGACGACCAAAGCAGAAATTACATGCATATTTCCAGTCATTGTAAATGGGTTATGATTTAGATTATTAAAAAAATAAGGGAATTAAAGGTTCCAGTGGCTCAATCAGCCGAATCTGAGGGAGAAGGAAATGGAGTTAAACTCGCTGAATTACTTTATTGAGATTACATAATGATGATCATAACATATTAGCAATACATATCAATGAAAAAGTGATTTGTTTCGATACATTTCAGAAAATATATATATTTTAATCAAGATTTAAGATTAATGTTAAACTACTTTCCTGAAATAATAGAATGCCAATTTAAATAGCAAAGCAACATATCAAATGCAAAATAAATAAAAGTAAAAATTAAAAATTATGGAGATAAAGTTATATTTATGATTTACAGCAGTATTTGTGATGCGAGGTTTCTAACATTCTAAAATTTGATTTAAAATTGCTTCAAATCTTTCATTATGTTGTCATAGCTTTAAAGGTCAATCCATTAATTATTTTACAGAAAAAGGATAAAATGATACTATTTTAACCAAGCTATACCTCATAATACTAATCCTTTACAAAGAATAAGTTATCATATTGATTCCTAAAATACAAAAATATCAATAAATGAATACTGCACGACAATACGCATAAGTCAGAAGACAAATAAAATTTACTGTGGCCCCATATATTATCAATAGACAATAAAGTAGGAGCTTTTGAATTATGCAGAAAATATTGAAGTTATAACTGAGTTGATTTATCTAAGAAAAATACAAAATTAAATGAGTTAAAATATTGAAAATATTAAGTTTTATAGTCAATGTCTGGCACATATTGATTGCCAGTGAAATAATTGAATTATAAATTGAACTAAGTTTATTAATTCAGTATAGTACTTGTGTTATTTATAATTTATATTTTAGAGCCCTCCAAATGCTGACTCATTAATTTTTAAACCATTTTTATTCATTTCTGCTCGACAAATCCGCGAGGAAATCAAATGAAATTCAGGAGTTCAATCAGAGGGCCTCTAAGAATTGCCCAATCAAATTTATGCTAAATTTAATCAAAGTTCTTGAACTAGGAGAAGAGGTAGTTTTGGCTGCTCTTCTTCTAGCAAAAAAGACTGTTGACACAAATTTAAAGATTTCTAAAAAATATCTCTACAGGTTAGGATGTTTTAAGTTAGATTACTAGCTGTAAGCTTAATTTTGGCAGAAAAATGCCATTAAGAGCAGGAAAACTCGATGGAAGCATATTCATTGATTACTGGAATACCCATTAAAGAGCTTATCATATTATAGTATAGAGTTGCTACTCTTCTTGATTATCGCCTTCTCCCCAATGAAAGAGATTATCAGCTATTACTACGGGGAGATATCGAGGAACTTTTTCTTGAAAGAAGCTGTGACTACTGATTTGTATTGAGTTACATTTGTTCTTCAGAAGAGCATAGTTGCTCATTCTGTATTTAAAATTTAAAAAACCATAAAAGATATGAATGGTTACAAATGCTAATTTTCCTCTAAAAGAATTTTTAGATGAAAAGCGTCATATATAAATTTAAATTTAATGGATATTATATCTGTTAGTTTTGATAAGCGAATGCCTCATTGATACTCAGATACTTTAGTTAATTCTGAATTTATTTTAATGAATGATTTTATCTAAAATAACTATTATTTTAGCAAAAATAATAAGTTTAATATTGGTCTTCATTTATTTATGAGTTTAAACGCATCCTTAACAAATTGCTTGCTTATTCGTTAAATATAAAGCGCGTACTAATAAATTTTATACATAATTGTATCCTTATCTTATTACTGATGAATATCAATGATCATTCAACTGCGGTCAAATGCACTTTATCTAGAATCCTTGCTTACACTAGAACCATTGCTCTTAAGTTCGTCCACAAATACTTAAACAGGTCCTTTCATTTCTCTTTACCTGCTCGATAAAAACCTATCAATTTAAAGCCCTTCTTGAAGATCTGATCTGGCAAAATTATCAATATAAAGACCTCCATAACTATTTTGAAGAGAACTTCTATCTGGTCCATATCTTCCTGAAACATGCCTATCTACTTGAAGGATAAGTGGAATTTGCGAATTCTTTAGGACTGAAGGTTCATACATGTCTTTTTTATGAATGGAAGAGTGCTTTTCTGGCAATTTTTAATATATTTTTTGATAGGTTTTACCCAAGAAATTGGCGGTTTTTGTTTGGGTTGGAATACACTATTCTTGAACAGCTCTCGTTTTATAAAATCCATCGTTGGTTTGAGCATACTTTTGATAATTCATATCTAATGGAAAAATGATCTACCTGATATCTAGATCAGTAAAATCAGCCAAATCATTTCCTGACGATACATGATAGCTCAGATAAACAGCATCTTCGAATTTAACATCGTACTATTACCCCTCTTCCTCTCCGCATACACTCAAAAAAGTGATGAGGCTATCCGATGTATTGATTCGTAGGTGAAAGAATTAAATAATCTAAACTGAGCTAATATCCTCGTTCTGTTGAATAGTCCTTCTTATTTGTTCGGTAATTAAACTCATCTTGACGTAATGCATCATTAATTCCATCAATAGCTTATAAAGGTAATCTTCTAATTCGGCCCCTCTCCTAAAGGTTCGAATCATCATTCTTTGAGATAAAATTTTATTGCCTTTCGGAGTCAACAATTTCAGAAATCTGAATAAGACAGTGTGTACTCTTCATAGGTCATGGCTCCATTTTTAGAATATTTACGAATAAAACATTAGCAACCGATTTCACTTTCTGTGTTGCCAGCATTTCTTAAAGCCTCATACAGTTTTGATGATGTAATTTCATTTTTTCTATCTTGATCCAGCTTATGAAAAGCAAGTCTAGTATGAAATTCTTCATTTCCTGAAAGTTTGCATTTAATGATTTCGATCTGAGTGATGCAATCTATACTTTCTTTTCGAACATTATTATGAAGGCCAACAGACGACCGATTAAAGTATCAATGGGTGATTCCCTATCGAAATTCATGAAAATATTAAGAATAAATATATATTAATTGGTATAACTGCAATTCTATTTATATTGAGTACTATATCCGCGTCAATTTGATGAATTTGAGCTTTTGATATCTAGTTTATATCTATAGAGTAAGATAAAAATGTATAAAGTTGTTTAGGTTCTAATTTTTGCTTCATTGTCAATGATCAGGCAGGTAAAGATCATATAACTCATCGACAAGCCTGCTTGCTTCTCCAAGATCATATTTATAGCGTTTATAGTCGTCGAGTTGTATCTGATCTTTTGCTAATCCATCCAACTCTCGCATAATGCGTAATCCAAAGAGGCAATCTATGACGTGGTTCACGATATCTCTTATATTAATTTTTTTTTGAACCATTGTATCAAATTAATCAACAATATATTTAACTGCTAAACTGGAAAGCTCGAGCCTATATTTACTTTTTTCTTCTTGTTACTTTTCTTTACTCTGAAAATAGTGTTCCATTTTCTTTTCAATTTTACACTACTTTAAAGCCTTTTGGCCAAATCTATTTAAAGTTTATTTGATAGCCACATTTTCTGCCTCTGTTTTTTTAATTAATTCTGATTTTTCTGGACTATTGGCCCAAGCATTCCACATTTTGTTTTAGATATTTATATGATGTTTTCTTACAATATTTCTACTGTTATTCTTCAGTCCTTTTAAGAAATGTCTTCTTTATGAATAAAATCGTTCATAGAGAAAATAGCTGCCTGTGCGCCAATTTAAGATAGTTAATTTATCCTTGATTTTGACTGACTTGACTGTGATATCCCCCAAAATGTTAATCATTGTTAGAAATTAATTGATCAAATCGATCACTTAGTCATAAGCCCTTTATGGAAGTTTAGCTTAAGAAGGATCATGAAATATAATATTTTGGACTGGTTAAGTCGATTTAAGTTCTTATCTTTTAATTTTATCGAGGATAATCACTTAGAATTAGTCATCATTTGAGCCTAGGATATTTTCCTTTTTTATTTTTGTTTAATTTGACAATATAATATTTCCCACCTATTTTTTATGTGATTTTACCTATTTAGAAGGAGGTTTAATAATTTATTTATCATCTGCTTATCGATTCTTTGCATTATTGATGAATTTGTATAAGCAATGTTGCTACTTGTTATTAGTGTTTAACAATTAGTTTGGATTAATCATATAATTGTTAACTTTTTCAATACTCAGCTTCATATCCTTTTTAACAGGAATTTCAAAGACTTCGCCACTGTTGCTTTCTCCCTTTTTTATTTCAACTACTTCTTTACCATTTTCCTATTTATGTATAATTGAATCAACTCGTAATTATGGTTCACCATTTTATATTTTTACAGTGGACAGTGGAGGTTTCTAGGATATTGACGATTCATCATTAATTTGTCGGGAAATAATTGTATTATTAACCTTCTTAATGCTGCTTTTTTGAGACCTAAATTTTATGACTTTGGACAAGAGCCTCAACTTTAATTTTTCTTCGTCAAACTGGTTAATAGTACCTGTTCGATCTTCCTCTTTCGCCTAATTGAATTTATCTTGTGCAAGAATTTCTTGCCGTTATATTTTCTTTTGGATATCTAAGGAATGTTTTCTGCTTTTCATCCATTCAAAATATTTTGTTGTTGATTGAGTTGAACTTCCAAATGTATTTGTCTGAATCGTTGAGAAATTATGATTTTTTCGATTCGGAGTCTTTTGCTAATTCACTGGAAGAGATGCAGGAGGGTGATTCACAAGAGTATAGGTACATCCTTTACATACGGAATTGACTTCTTCTGAAATCGACTATTTTTGAATACAATCAGTTTTAAAGTTTACATTAACAATAGTTTTCGGTGGGGAGGGTTAACTTCTATTTACGACTTGAGTATAAATCTTTTAAAATCTGGATTTGTTAAAGGAACTATATTTTTTCAAGGGTGAAATTTGTTATAAGTTATTTCTGCGTTTTTCAATACCCATCAAAGTGATGCTTCTTAACTTTGATTTCCTCTGATATATTTTATCGGTAGTGCTTGGATATTTGTTTTTTAACATGTTTTCAAGTTATTCATATCGAATTTAATTGTGAATCATATCACTTAGTAATTTTCTTATAAACTTGTTACAGCAAGTTCCGATATCTCCTCGGGTATAAGGTCTTTGTTCTATAATTTGCCATAATAATAAACCAAAATGCCTGAGAAGAGCTTCTTAGGTTTGAAAAATAGTCGTGAATAAGGCTGAATTTAAGCTTGAGTAATGATGCTCGCTTCGCTTCAGTGAAAATGATACTTTTCTAAATCGCGGCAATTGAATGATTGAGAGACGCCCCTAAGTAAGCCAGCAATTTCTGATATCAAGAAATTCGACTGCTTCCTTTGGATTGTTCCATAAAAGCCAGCTCAGTATATTAACGACTGCGTGTTGTACTAGATTAAGAATGGTCTATTCTCTCCAAAGTCGTTTTGTATCAATATCTCCAATCCAAATTGGTTCTGTTAGCCCTCCCTCGAAGACAAAATATTTCAAATGATCAACAACAATGCATTCTTTATGAACAAGGAGATATTTATTGCCACTTCGAGGGCTATAATGATGAAGATAATGAGGTGTTTAGCAGAAGAGATAGAAATTATGATTATAGTCAGTTGCAAGGTAATCCTTATTGGCAAGAACCCTCTGCAGCCTGTAGGTATTATTAAATTGTTTATCTGAACTTTTTATCATTATATCAAAAGACCAAAAGAAAAGTAGGCCAGTCAAACAAGATCAATACAACAACCATTGTTTTTCTTATTTAATTTATTGATTAATTAAACTAAACAAAATCGATACAACCAATTTGAATAAAATGATTTTATCATATCATAATTGAGTATAAAAGATCGCAACATCTTTGAATCTCTTGAGAAAACAATATTAGTTGTTCAAGAGAAAAAATAAAGGAAAAAGTCTGATCAGACAATACCGACGTATTAAATTCTTGTCAGTTGAAAAAAATCAGAAGAAGCTAACTTCAACTATCTATATGCTTTAGGCTTGCTCAATGGCTATCAAATTGTGAGTATCGAAAGTATCAAAAGAAAATAATGAACTATTAGCCTTGATAATAAATTTAAAAACTATTCCAATAAATTATAATTATAAATAGAAAATGTACGACTCAGGCTATGCCTCGTCCAAGAAGAGAGCCACTAACTACGGAGATGACACAACTTATCTCCGCACATCTGAAAAGATCCAATACCAGCATGAACCTGCAGGATTCCAAGATCATACACCCTAAAGATCTCCTTATCGTCCCAATGTAAATCCTCAAGGTAGTCGCCTGTAATCAGCTCGAAGGAGCATAAATGAAGCAATTCAACTGGTTAGCGACAAAAAAAGAATGAACTAAGAAGCTATTGGGGAAGTAAGAGCTGTTAATCAGGAAATTGTGAGCTCTTTCACAGGCTTCAATTAGTTTAGGTAAAAAATCAATGATTTTAGAAATAGAACACCAGAGCCATCTGGAAGGATAAACCCTGTGGATATGACTACCACTAGTCAGTTTGATTTTCGGCCAGTTGATCCTAGAAATCCTACTAGAAATCAAGGATTTGAAGGAGGCTCCCAAGATAATGCAGAGCTCAGAAACAGACTCAATGATTAACTCAAGAAAAACAATGAAATGCTTCGTTATATCTCGAGCCTAGAGTCATAAAATACCTAACTACGTTCTTCTTATCAAGGTCCTAATATGAATACTCTAATGGAGGAAAATCGTTCATTACGCAATCAACTTGCCAATGCTACTTCTAATGCTCCATATAACTTAGTTTAAGAGCTTTAACGCCTCAAGCAGGAGAACAATGAGCTGAGAAAGGAGACTGTTACACTGCTCAAAACCAAGCAGCAATACAACTGACACGCATGATCAAATCATGTTGTTATTTTCCTATTTGCTCTGGCACCAACTATTAATGGAATATTTAAGAATATTTAATACCAGCATTAATTGAATATTTTTCTGAATTAATTCAATGAAAATCTATCATTTGAAGAAAGGAAAAACATTTTTTTATCAACTGCAAATAAGATTTAGCAACAATGATCAAAGACAGTAAATTATTTATAAATTTGTTTAAATAGGATCAAAGCATTTTGGCAACAAGATTGTTGATGTAGTCTTCTCTGTTTCCCCAGTCTCCTCTTCTCTGGAAAGGATGACGCTTGGCAGCAAATCCTCCTCTGGGACCTCTAAGCTTAAAAGGCCATAGGAAATTGTTGACTTCCTTGAAGTGAGTTCCAACAGTATGGATTTCATTGATGAGGTCCTAGACGGTATGAACATCTTGCTTACTGAGAGATTCATCAATGATGGCGTTGTTGGAAAGAGGAATTCTTTGTTTTTTAACTTTTCCATATCCCCTCTTGAGAATCAATTTTCTGATGGTCTATCGAGAAGGATATCCGAAAGTGATGTAGGGCTCGACTTTACGGAGGAGGTTGGTGGATGCTTTGTTTATCCTGACGAATACACCGTTGTGGAGCTGTCTTAATCTGAGGATTCTCAATATTCTGATAACCTTGGGGTTGAGTTTATTGATACCTCTGATTCTGACAACAAAAGCTAATTTGGGTTGGGCAGGCACGTGAATCTGTCCATTTAGTTTTGCCTAAATAAAGTAATAAATACTTGTCTTCTCGCAGTAATTTCGGCTTTGTTGGATTGTTGGTAAGTAGCTTCATATTATTGAGCCCTCTTTCCAGCTTGCTATCTTCTGGTTTTGTTAGCAGCTCTATTTTTTAATCGTAACTCCTTAAGGGTGGAGGCAATTTTAGTGTCTCTCTCCTATTTTTTTCTAAGTCCTTCAGGTTTTGGAGGTACAACTTTCTGTGCAGGCATCTTTACCACAAAATTATCAATTATTATAAAATAATGTTTAATAATATTAATATATTGAGTCAAGCCAAATCAATTAATCTTATCGAAAATATCGCATTGTTTTGTCATATTGTTTAATGTTTCATTCATTCCGATCGCATGGTCAATTTTTAGATTATAGTCTTTCATTATAGCAATCTAGTCAAGTAATCTTATTTTAGCGAATTATCATAATTTGCTTCCTTACTTCAACATATTTTAGTTTATCCCCTGGGGAAACTACAAATCCATTGTGGGAGCTACTGATTGTCAGAATACAAGGAACTAGTCAAGATTATACGCTTGCTTTTAAAGGCCCCTTCATGACTATGTGAATCAAGGATTTAAAGGACATATTGAGGAAAGATCCATTGCCAGTTTGAAGGATCATTAATCAAAGACAAAAGCTTGGGGGAAAATACTATTTTATTGAATTTGACGGAAGAGGAAAATGAATGTTGAGTCTGACGAATCTGAGCAATGTCTCCACCATAAATAGAAGATGATTAATCGTCAATTCAATTCAATTCAATACAATCTAATATACATTAAATGTTTCAATCATCAGTAATAGTTATATTGAACTGTGGCAGATTTCATAATTTTGAAATTATATGGAAAATAAGAATACAATTCATTTACAACATTTTGATTGCGGCTCAGAACCCATCCCTAAAGAAATTTTGCCATTCTGATTAATGATTTCTTTTTTTTGCTTTTTTCCCTTACGAATTCCCAAAGTCTGAATGAGCTGTTTAATACTGAGTCAATTTAAATGTTCAATTATTTGCTAACTATTTTCCTTAGAACCTTTTCAGTCATTCGCAGAAAGACTTCTTCCACTCGATCTCCGTTGTAAGCTGAAACGTCAAAATAACTAAAGTCGTTATTTCGAGCGAATGTTTCTGCCTCCTAAAAGGTGACCT
>Ga0302268_1000644_pt1 | contig 21633 bp, 27 predicted proteins | sample III_Bog_E2_1_FD_194554 | JGI IMG/M metagenome (GOLD analysis project Ga0302268, IMG submission 194554) | Peat permafrost microbial communities from Stordalen Mire near Abisko, Sweden - III_Bog_E2_1 | ecosystem: Environmental > Terrestrial > Soil > Wetlands > Peat | place: Sweden: Abisko... | reverse complement strand
GATCAACCAAAATGTAGTGAAGGAGATCTACCTCATGGAGGGAGGAAGAGCTACCTAAATTGTATTTCAAAATCAAATAAAAAGGAAGTTATTCAGAGAGTCCCTTTCTCATACTTATTATAACTCCCTGTTTTCGCCCCCAAAAGATATGAACCAAAATGCCAATAAGCTCAAAATCCTGCCTGAAGACTTCGAAAATATGAATGAAAAGCACATGAAAGTGCCGATACTTTATTGGCAAAAATATTACAGCAACGACAAAAACTACCTGCTTATTCCAACCAATTTCGATTATATGCACAAATAAATTCTGGTATTAGTTTGATAATATAGAGTCATGTTATGCAGGGCAAAATTATCATTTTTTGAGTGATTCATATATTAACTAATCATTATTATCCAACATGTTGTCTCACCAGAAAGAGGTGGTGTGGTCACAAATATTGTAAGAAAGAGGAGATTTTTTAACCAATATCAAACACTTTCCAGAAACAGATACTTATGTCCTTATTCATGACAAACCTGAACTTAATCTTATGACTGGCATCGAGCAAGTTCATCAATTTTTCACCCAATCGAAAGTACCTCCGCTCGCAAAATCACTTCACTTCTAGTCACCAATCTATGACGCTTTAGCAATTGCAAATTGTATTATTGTTAGTAATTGCAACATGCCGGTACTTGGTAATAAATTCAGCTGAGACTTTATAAAATATAGGAAAACAGTTAGAAACCTATTGATTGGGCAACTATCTTTGATAAAAAGCCAAACTCAGAGTCGTATTTAGTGCCCCTACAGCTAGCAATCAAAGTATTACTAATATTATAAAGCAAAATACAATGATTGGAGGAGGCAAAAAATTTGTATCTTCATACGATCTCACCAAATTATGTGTAAAAACAAGGCTGAAATCAATGATGAAGCGATATGTATCATCAATAGAACTAATCAGCGAATTTGAGGCTGCAGTAGGACAATTTAACGGTTAAATTTCCTTTGTTGATTTGAGATCATAATAAACTTCAATTACTTTCAAAGTAAGATTATTTTTAGAAAGCCTCATGTCGATTTTGTGACAAGAATCAAGACTGTTCCTGAGTCTTAACATCAATTCATTTCTTTAGCCAGAAAGGATAATTATTCATATTTATGGGATAGCCGAAATTTATCAACCTTCGTTCAATGCTTCGAACAACCTCTTTTTGATAATCAAAGAACAGGCTTGGATATTTCTAAGGATGGAAAAACAGTATTTTTTGGAAGTTAGCACGGCTAAATCATAGCAAAATCAATTTTAACCAGCCAGCCAATTTTTTCATACAATTTAAATCTGAATCATTGTGTGAGTTCAATCTGTGCGTCAAAAGATAGTTTACTCGCATCGATTGGATCTAGAACGTTTGCACTTGAGGGTTAATCTGTTTAATCCGCCCACATTATATGTTTAACATTATGAATTATGAGAAGATACTTAAAATATCGATTGAACAGAGGAATTGATCATTCATATGAGAAATCTTTAAATTTATCACCGGCCTCGTCTCCTGGCGATTTATCACCCATTGATTACACGGAACAACTCGTGAATTCCACATCAAAATTGGTAATATCGATGTCTGAACTTAATTTGGGAATGAAAGGGGCTTTTAACTTTTTATTCTTCAAAGACTACCAGTTTATCTTTTCAAACCATGGGTGCGATTTTATCTATTTTACGGAAATATGCCCTAAACGCTTGCTTGGATCTTTGTGAAGCATCTTTTTTAGAAGATCTTGAAGTTTTGTGGAAAACTAAATTTTGGAAGCGGTACCTTAGTTAAGTCAGGATTTTTATAAACAATTGATTCAAAAAGTTCCATTCTATTTTCGTTTCGAAATGGTGGAAACCCTGTGACCATTTCATGGATAAGACATCCCAAACACCACCAATCCACATCCATCCCATGCCCCAGTTTTTTGATGATTTCAGGAGCAAGGTACTCAGGTGTGCCGCAAATAGACATGGCTGTTTCCTCATTGTTGAGTATTTTAGACAATCCAAAATCAGTCAGTTTGATGTATCCCACTCGATCAATTATGATATTTTCTGGTTTTAAGCTAAATAGAAGGAAACGTACTCTCTGTAGATTACTTTGTGTTCGTGAAGTGCCTCGAGAGCAAGAATAATTTGAGAAGCATAAAATTTGGCCCTGAATAACACAAAACTAACTGATCCTCGGTAAGTTTATCTTTGGCGGCGAGTAGGCTAAATAGTTCTCCTCCCGGACAGTACTCCAACAAAAAATAGAGTTTCCTCTCATCCTGAAAACTGAGTTTCAACTTAACGAGAAAAGGATGTTAAATTGCTGATAGAATTTCTTTCTCAGTCATGATATGTTTTTATTGATTCTTTTCAAGGATGTATTTTTTTTTGAGGATTTTCAGGGCATAGAGCTGGTTGTCTTTGAGGTGTCGCACGAGCAACACCTTCGCATAAGTTCCTTTGCCAATCACTGATAAAGTTAAGAAATCTTTTATGGTGGTTCCTGCGTTCATTTGCCGAATTATTATTTGACAAATTCAACTTACGTTTTATAATTCGGAAATAGGATTCATATGCCGATAAGATTCTATTTAGAGATTTATCGTTGGTTATTTGAAAGGACTCACACAGATGCTTTTCCTTTGCCTTTATCTAGCGATTTCTTAAAATTTTGCACTTTGAGATTATACGTTTTATGTTTCAAGTAATGAAATATGATATATAATCAGATGATAATATAAATTAATTCTTTTTGAATTGGCATGAACCTAGACACACATATCGACTATCCCAAGGCAGTCCAGTGCATTCTCAATAAATAATCAGAAATGTATACTGCCTCTGTGCAACTCAAGAATAATAGTTCACTCCCTATCTTTTTTTATGTTACCAATACATAACATAGATAGTATCCACTTTTGGCAAATTTATGAAGGAACTTACCAACCGCAGATAAATAGATTCCAAAGGAGTCACAACATTATAGTTTATGTTTAAATCAACCAATATTGTAAAATGACTCTAATTAAGATTAGTAAAACAAATGAGCAGTTGGTCATATTCGTATCTCAGTCTAAAACTGCCTTAATATCACCTTCCATTTTGACCCATCGATGCAATATATGCCTTCTTTTTTCATAGGCTTTTGTCTAAGACTGCTAAATTGAACAAATTATCCAATAATAAATAAACTACTTGATAGACCAAGCAGATATGATCAAGAGTAATGGCTCAATTAAGGAAGCAAAACATCATTATTAATAGGGTTTCGTATAATATTTATTATGCAGCAATTAATGAGAAAAGTTCATTCTACACTTTATCATATGGCCATTTGTGAATGGATACTCAAAGAGTGGTCTGAGGCTTTGAGAGATATTTAGACTGCATTAATTTTTGATCCCTAAAATTGCCACTATCATTTGGTCAAGGCTAAAATTTTGCAAGATTGGTTCGTTGATCCTAAAGGATGGGAAGGGTAAATTTTAGACGAAAGTTTTCGTCTATTAAGTAATGTGAAAAAATATCACTTTCAAAAATTAAGTGAAGAGGAGAAAACAGAAGTTAAAACTCGTTATTAACTCTTCCAAAATAACTCCCACGTGAATCGTATGAGTATACTCAAGCAAGCATTATTTGAGCAAGCCCTTCACAATTATGACGAATCGCTTCCGATTTCAAAAATGTTTGGATCGAAGATAGTTTTTGAGAAAGAGTTGAAAGAGATAATATTCAGTGAATTGTAAGCTGAGAATGTGACTCCATAATAGATTATCGATCCAATTAGTTATGTAAGTATATGAATATTTAGTAAATAATGTAAAATCCTTACATCCTTCCCAGTGGTTATTCAATTGATGTCAAAAATCTGCAATTGTACTTTAAGACCAACGGTACGAAGGATCCAATTACTCGAATGGATATCCAACCACAGTGGCTATTTCCAAATAACAGTTTGCAGAGTTATATCAAGAATAATGCAAAATTAAAGATATGGATGTAGTATGAGTATGACATAGTTCACAAATGATATTTACTAAATTAATGGATTACTATTATTGATAATACAGAAAAAAGTCGAGAAAGTTTAAAAACTGATAAAAAAAATCGATAGAAGGATTTTAATCCTTAACCTTTTGCATACGAGAGAATAATCTGCTAACTCAGCTAAACAGGAATAAAATTATCTAAATTAAGAATTTTTTTAATCTGAATTCTCTTATATTAGTGATATTGAAGTATGAATTTTCCAAGAATATTCCAGTCATAAATTTTAATACGATTTAAATATGAGTGAATAGGAGTCCAGAGGCAAAGGAAGGATATGCAATGAATGCTTGAATAATCGAATATCATATCGATTAAAAAGAATGTACAGTTTATTTTTCGCAAAGGATGCCTATCATTAACCATCTCAGGTGGCAAATAAAATAAAAGTATGCGAGTAACTCCTGGTCGATAAAAATATTGCCGTTGTTGAATCCAAAGTGTATTTAGAATGCAAATAATTATTATCAGTCAATGGTCCCTCCAAAATGTTCCCAGTCGAATGATATCATAGTTCTATATTTTACTAAATCGTCAGAATTTAACTGGACAAACCGTCACAAATGAATAGATAAACTAAAATAAGAGCTTATAACAGATAATACTACAAATTAATGCATTTTATATATTAGCTTGAAACTGACATCCACGTTCATGAAACTACAACAAGAAAATTGCTTAACTGAGTCACCAGTTATAAACTAAGGTGAACCCATCCAGGATATCTCCGCAGAATTTAACCCTTCTTTAAGTTCTGTAAATTCTTAAGAGGATGATCGGTACCGTCAATTGGCCGTCCTTTGGGTCTTCTCTTTTTCAAAAAATATCGCGCTTGATACAAAGTACCTAGCCGCATCTTATCTCTTCAAACTATCTTAAACTGTCTTTGAGATTACCAAATAAAATTATGAGAAAGTAGCACTAACTGTTCTTTTACTGGCGTGCAAACTAAATTAAATATACCCGCCTAAAATTACTAGTATGTTTGCTAAATGTAAGACTCCCATGGAAAAAGAAGAAATCTTTGAAATAGAGGGACAGATTCTTAATATTTTCGACTTTAATATTTCATTTGAGAATACAACCTATTCGAGACTTTCTGCTATTTTGGGAACAAGATATAGCAACAACTTGGAGAAGATATAAAAATTGTTGAGGATAGTGACCCCTTTTAATGAAATTTATCAGTATGGAGATTAAATAGTTGCTTTTTCAGTCATATTTTTGATTATTCCAAATATCATCAAAGAAATGAACCTCGACAACTATCCAGTTGTGAAAGGATTAGCCTTCAAGGTGTACCAGCTTTATAAATCATAGAAGGCCAAGCACTAGAAATAAAATAATAACAAAAAAGACAAATCAGTTTGATGACTGAGAGCTTATGACTGTTTTGATTTTTTATTGCAAAGAATATTAATAAATTACTATAATTTCTAAATTTAATAATGGCAGAACAAGACTATAGAACGTCTAAATAAAAAGATATCGCAATGAAACGAAGACCCAGCATCTAAATGTCTCCCACCCTATAAAAACCAGTTTTTATCATAAGTAAAAATTTGAATGGATCACACATTTTGCAATTAATTGATGAATTGGACAAGAATAGAATATCTTATCAGATGCAACAGGAAACAGAAACTCTTGGCTTTACTCTCAATCAATCATTTTTTGTTATTGTCGATAATCGATATGGAGAAGTAGCTTTGGGATATGAATTTGGCTCTCCTCTTATGACCATTGTAGGATACCCAAAGACAGGCAGGAACAAAAAAAACAAATGCTTTTAAAAGCCATCAGAACTGATAGCTTATTTTAAAGAGTTTACTAAAAATAGTTAAATGAAAAAGCAAGTTATTTCTTTGTTTTCAAGTGATTGCCATGATCACGTATTAGAAAGTGAGGAACCGAACAGTAAACTAAGAAATAAAATTGAAGTTAGATCAATTTGTAAGTATAAATTAGACTTTAACTAAAATCTGGCCATATAAAAAAATGGTAAAAAAATATCTAATCTTCCAAAATTAATCATATTGTTGGACAACACTGACAAATAATACAAAAAAATATGTTAACATTTAGTCATTGCTGTAAAAAAGAATTGTTTGTAGATTGCTCGAAATATAGAATAAATTCGAAAGAAAGCAGTCTTCCATACAAGCAAAGAACCAATTTACTATTTAGTGAATTAAATCCGTTCAAAGGAATTAATAAAGGTCATTTTCTTTGGGGAAATCATTATATACGATTCAAACTCGGTTTCAATTACGATCAATAATATTAGTAGGGACTCAAAGATATATGGAATGGTCTATGAATAAAGATAGTTGATCAAAATATTAGAAAAAATAGGGGTATAAATGATGCTATAAACAAATATTCAATCTGGATAAAGCCAACTAGATAAAAGAGTCGCTTAGTCATCTGGGAGATAATCAAATGAATAATCGTCAAAACAAAATCCTTTATTATTAAAAGTTTAATCTAAACCAAAAGATAAACCTATTTAAGAATCTAAAATAAAATAAAATATGTCAGCGCTTTATCCTAATAATGAATTTTCTGGTCTAAATACAAGCGACCTCTCACACGCCACGACTTAAAGTAGAAAAATAAAAAGATTAAAGAGAGGAAACCATCAATCAAAACCAAAATAAATAATATCCCCACTACAGTATGAAAAAGAAAATAAGGGATAACTTCGAAAAGAAGATAATATCTCAAGTAGGAAAAGAACTTTGAGAAAGGAAGAGTGTTCCACTCAGAAATCTAAAAAGAACTTAACCTTTAGTGACGATGTAAACATAAACTAAACTTAAACTCATCATAAAAGAAAGATTCGACCATTTGATAAGATTTAGCCTGAAGAAATTGTTATTTAAACTTAAAATTGTACAACCATGACTGAAAATTAATATTACGCAACGAGTTCAAATCAAAATAATAATAAGACGCATTAAATTCAAAAAAGTAGCCTCATCAATAATGAAAAAGATTATTCTTTTATGACCAACAAATTTCAAAAAATAGGTATGATAAACGGTGTCTTTTATCGATAATTTGTCCCCAAATTTAAAAAAATAATTCAGAGGATAAAAGTACAACCATCTACTATCTTTTTCTAAAATTATTAAAATCAAGTCTATCATTCCTTCATCTATACTCATTAATATGATCATTTTGTTAAAAGTCTAAAAAATAAATTAGAAAAAACTTCCTTAGAAGAATTTAACTTCGTGGTCTTTTTGGAACAAGAGGAAGCTTCTCAATTTATACAATATTGCCAGTAAAAGGCCATTATCGAAGAAAAAGGACAGTTATGCATGAATAATACAAAAAGATCAAATTAATATTCAAATTTTGAAAAGCAACACCCCAAAACTAATGTTCATCTATTTATTATGTCGATTTAGGAGATAGAGGAAAAAGTAATAGATTTTGGCAAGATAAATATCTATCAATCAAGATTACTCAATGACGAAGAAGATGTAGATTTATCCTAAACACTGGAAAGCATTCACAATATATTATCGAAACGAAGGAATGCTGCTAATATTGTTCCTCATTAATGAAAAAATTGATTTTTCATATTCTATCATTGTATCTTATGTTCTCTTCTATCCAATGGATTATACTTATTATTATTTGCATATTTCTCAAGATATGAATTAATTACCGGAGTAAAGGGAAGCCAATAATATTCGCAATGATTAAAATTCAGCTTTTCGCATTAGTCAAATCATCTTCTAAGAAAATTTTATTGACAAAGATCCCAATTTTATCCAAGTGAAAAATAATATTCTGCTCATCTTACTATGTGTTACTGTTATTGGCATGTATCATCTCTGCAAAGATTTTTTGGATACCATTATTCTTGGATTTCTTTCAGGTACACAATTTTTGTTATAGGTGTGGCTTATCGATAGATGCGAGACAGATTTGTAAACTTTTGGAAGAGATAAAACAAAAAAACAAGAGAAGTAACTGGATCGAGCATAATGCATACAACTTTTAACATCCTCTTATTTTTATTATTGCCCTGGATAAGAAATATTTCCAAAAATAGTCCGGAGACCATAAGTTTCTAACCTGAATAAATATGGTATTCTTTCTTCAAAACAACAAATATCATAGTAAGAGTCACACAAATTTATCTTTTTATGTAAATCCAATCAAATTCAGCCACATAATATTTTCTATCTTTGGCAATAAACTTGACAATATTCTTTCCTTCAATAAAATGTCAACAAAAACAGAAACTTTTCTTAAAATTATTTTGGGATTTTTTACAGCTGTCATGACTATTTTTTTAATCATACTGACCGCAGTAGCCCTAGCCAACGAAGTAGGAAAAGGAACTGACCTATTGTTGGAATATGCCGAACAATATTATTAATGCTCTTTTTCTCTCATAAACGATAGTCAAATTATAGAAGAATATTACTATTAAAACCGATATACAATTCCTTGCAGTTAAAAAATAACAGGAAATTTTAAAAAGTTCATGTAAATGCCTAATTACTCAGCCCAAAAATATAAAACGAGACAGCTTTAATCGATTGCATTCAATTTTATGAGCAATTATAAGTAAGATATTTAGGTAAAAATCATTATACTTAGGTTATGATCTGTTGGAATATGAATAAAATTATTGCAAATTTTTAATCATTACAAGATAAATCAGTCCAAATCTTCTTGAAAACATCAATCTACAAATTACCAGTCAATTTTTAGTCTCTGCCTTTGGAACTCTAGCATCAATCATCATGGTTTTCTCTAACGCATTCTTTGCTGTTACGACCTTTATCGCTATCTTTATGATTACTGTTAGATACTTTTAATTTACGTCAAAACACATTTATATATTCGGAGAAAAGAAGCAAGATTTAGTCAATCAAATCACAAGTCTTATATACGCATCGGTATTCATTACTTTAGAGCATTTAGCCCTTAGCATAGTCCTTTTTAATGTTTTCCGCTTCAGCTAAATTAATATAATCCTCTCAATATTTCTTAGTATGATAGCATTTATCCCCTTTGTACAACCATCTTTCATCATGATCTTGATTACTTTGGTCAAGATATGGTTTACTCGCTAGTACTTCGGGTCAATAGTATGTGCTATCTTATACTGGTTTTGCAGCGGAATTATCTATGATAGATATTATTCAACTCTTAATTTACATAAAGTCCTCATTAATCTGAGCGTAGTATTCGGAATTTATCAATTTGGAGTTTCAGGAATATTTTACGGCCCGCTAATCGTGCTTCTTTTCCAATGCGTCTACGAATAGCTCTTCCGATCCATAGCTTCTCATCGGTGATTATAGCTTTAAATTAATTTAATTGTTTGATCCTACTCAAGATTAATAATTTGACCATTTCTCATAGAATTAATTATAATCAATCTTTTTAATTCATAAATAAATTGACTGTTGATAGATTAATTCAGTTTTGCAGTCCATTCATTGACTCTCTTCAACCATTGCCGTTGCAATAGTATAGTCTCGTTCATGCGTTATCGATACGTGACATTTGGCTATTTGAAGTTCCAAAAATAGACTTTCGTTCTCTTCCCCTTCGATTGCCACATTGGGTTTGCCTGAATCTACCAAAATATACCATTTTTGTCCTTAACTATATTAATTTCGTTGAAGATAAGATCTTTGCGACCGATTGCCTTCCGCAATGCCTCCTTGACAGCCCATCGTGAAGCCACAAATTAAATCTGAGCATCTTAATTTTAAATCTCTAAGTATCTTTGAAGCTCCTTCTAATGTAAAAATTTCTTAATGAATCTTTCCGCATAGCTTTTTGTTATTATTTTTTCAATTCTGGAGTTCATGACTAAGTCAATGCCAATTCCTAATATCTTCATTAATGATAATAATTTAATATACAGTCCATAATTTAATTCTTTTAGAAAAGATATCATAGTTGTAAAGGTAAAATACATGCAGACAATTAGCCAGAAAGAATTTAATATATTTTAATATTTGCTATTAATTACTATCGATAAAAGTTTAACATCAAAATCTTCTTCTACTTTCCGATCAATGAACTTAACTTATTAATAAGCTAATTCTGTTGCCGCATTAAATTATCGGTTAAACTGTTGATGATTTAATGAGGATATATTACTAATTTTAATGAGCTCGCAGAAAGAAGATGATTCCTCTTCTTATTCCAAGCTTAAATCCAACGATTTCCAGTTAAAATATGAACCCTCAGAGGCCGAGGGCGAGTGCGTTATTCTCTCAATTTCTCCTGCCCGCATCGTCCAATGGAGATTTTGTCTATACATTCTATCTAATGTGCTGCTGCTTGTGCCCCTCCTTCTAACTTACTGGTACCGTTGCTTTTAGTTAGGAATGATAAATACAAAAGAATCTTCTATATGAAGTTCTGTGAAATGAATAAGGCCACCCATTTCTATATAATCAACTATGATGGTCAAGCAAGCATCTCCAAGAAATAAGAAAAATCCTTTATGATTACTGAAAACATCAAGAAGTAGTATATCTTCTTCATCAACCGATATATGACATATCTTATCGATTAGAATCATGTTGTTAAATTGTCTCTCTATAATCCTAATGACAGAATTAAATGCATTACCAATAATGCTAATAAATAGACTGGCCTTACTGAAGCTCAATGCTATAACCTTAAAAATACTTATGGACCTGGCACCATGATCATCAAAAAACCTACCATTGTTTAGCTTATCATGACTGAGCTTATCCGTCCTCTTTACATCTTTCTCATTTTCAGTGTACTCTTTTGGACATTTGCTGAGGGGTACTATTATTTTGCAGCTACATTATTTGTAGTATTTTTGATTGGAGTCATAATCAATCTTGTCCAAATGGTGGAGTTAAGTAATAAAATATTTTCAATGGCATTCTATGAAATTCAGCTGAATACTCTACGGGATGGAGTTGTTAAGCAAATATCTTCACTGGATATTGTCCCAGGTGATATCGTATTTTTGAGAAAACCTATTAAAATTCCATTTGAAGGCATCATATTGTAGGGGAGTGCTTTGATTAACTAGTGCGCCTTAACGGGAGAGTCTGTACCTGTGGTTAAAAAAGCAGATAGACTTGATAAAATTGCTAAAAATCCAGATACCGTTGACAAAAGTGCCTTTGTTTTTGAAGGGACCACAATTATTCAGGTCAGTGATAAAAAGAAAATGGCCATCTTTGAATCATTTAGAGAATAGTTTGGTATTCCTGTTTGTGTGGTTAGAACAAATTTTGTGACTACAAAAGGTCAGCTAATCCGCATCATTCTCTTCCCTAGAGAGCAATAGAACAGCTTTCAACGAGAGTCAGTCAAATTTCTTTTCTTCTTATTTGGTATTTCAGTTACAACGTACATCATAATCCTTGTTTTAAACATTTAGTATGAATAAACATACGACATCGTAATTAAATTTATTGATCTTATTCTAATCTCAGTACCACCCGCCCTTCCTGTCAGTATGACTTTTGGAATCATCTACGCTGTTTAGCGACTGCAAAAGAAAAACATCTTTTGTATATCTCAAAATAAAGTCATTACTGGTGGGATAATAGAATTCTGTTGCTTTGATAAAACAGGCACTCTCACGTAAGATTACATGGATTTTTATTGTGTCGTGCCATCTTATAATGCAAAGTTCCATACGCAGGTGGTCAATACTGAAGAAATGGCCTATTATATGATAGAAAACTTAAAGACCAAACCTTACTATCTGCCAATCTTGAATAATATGGCTTCCAATCACTCTATTATTAAAATAGAGGAAACTGGCTAACTTATTGGAGACCCAATGGAGGTCAAACTCTTTTAATTTGGAAAGTATATTCTAAATCAAACTCACCTTGAACAAGAGGCAATCTTTTCTTTCGATAGCTAAAGAGGCCACATAGGTGAAGTTTACCGTAGATTTTAATTTGAGTCATAGCTTCAAAGGATGAGTGTTGTGGCCAAAACCTGTCTAAATGAGCAGTACTAAGTCTATGCAAAAGGATCTCCTGAAATGATGTTAACTGTCATGAAAAAATCATCAGTCCCTAAAAATTATAACTAAATATTAAAAGAATACGCTTCTCATGGATTCAGAGTATTAGCAATTGCAAACAAACCGATTACAGAGGAGGAAATGAAAACTTGGGAAAGGTAAAAAATGGAATCGGAACTGATTTTTAGTGGTTTTGAGGTGTTTGAAAATAAACTTAAACTCCAAACAAGGCAGGCTATTGAATAACTAAAGGCTGCCGAACTGGGATGCGTTATGATAACAGGCGATAACACTTTGACTGGTTCAAATATCAGCTATAAATGTTCAATTTCTTCGAAGGGAAAAAATATGATAATAGTGGATTTTGTCCAAAACAAACTAACTGAGGAATTGTTTATCTTCCATGACTATGATAATACCAAGGCGTTTCCTCAAGATAAGCCAATAGCCGAGTCGTATATTGATGACGATATACGTGCAAGTCTCCTCTCAAAATCCAGGATAACCTATCGGAAGAAATCATCTATCAGAAGAATGTCATAATCAGAGTTTTAGCCTCTCAAGGATAATAAATAAGAGTTTATGTTTAATCTAACTGTTAAAGCTGAATAAACTGACTGTCATCTTTGCTTGACTGGTAGAGCTTTTAACGAACTATTTTCTGGGTCTGTGAGCGACATTACTTTGATTCATAGAAATTTCATGGAAAAGGTCACTGTTTTCGCAAGGACAAAGCCCAACGATAAAGCAAAGATTGTTATGGTTTTTCAACAGATGGGTAAAAAAACTTCTATGTGTGGAGATGGAGCCAACGATTGTGGAGCTCTCAAGCAGGCTGATATTGGTTTATCACTTTCACAAGCAGAAGCATCAATTTCTGCTCCGTTTACTTCTCAAGTTACAAATATAAGCTCAATGGTCTAGCTGATCAAGGAATGCCGGGCTGGCCTTGCAACAAACTTTTCACTATTTAACATTATGGCTATATATTCTCTCATTCAATACACCAGCACGATCATTCAGGAGAGATATCTTCAATATCCAGCTGATTTTCAGTTTCTATACTGGGACATCTGCATGAACTTTCTCCTCATTGTTTTTATCGGATACACTGCAACAGCTGACAAACTAAGCATATAAAAACCAAGAAACTCGTTGTTTTCTGTAACAAATTTGACTCAAATGATGATTATGTTTGCAATTCAATTTGCTGCGCAAATAGTCGCAGTCATCATTTATATCAATGTTGAACCAGGACACTATCAAGATTTTGGAGGATTGGACAATGCCCGTTCAACTTACGCCGATACTAAAAAGTTTTCTGAGGGAGGAGTGGAATCTAACGCTATCTTTGTGATGGTAAACAATATTTATCTGGCTTCTGTGTTAGCTTTCAACATATCTGACCCATGGAGAAAAGAGTTTTACACAAATCTTCCCTTGATGATAGTGGCTGTTCTAACTTTAGTTTATAATACTCTCTTGACATTTCTACCAGATCTGGACTGGAGCCAATTCGAGTTGACTCATATCATCACGATGAATCTGCGACTTGCTCTGTTCCTTGGCGGTATGGCTTTTAGCCTTTTTATGTACATCAACCAAAAATGCATCATGTAGCCCATTTCATACAAGTTGATCAAAAAATATCCCCACCTCAAGTGGCTTTGACCTGATCTCATTCTCACAATCATAAATATTATAGCATAGCTAATTAGATTATAATAATATTTAGAAAGGATTTGATGGTCAAAAAGGAACCAGTCATCATCGTGATGGGATGCGTTATATGGGCTTTGATATTGTTTACAACCACCATCTTTCAAGTGTTGGAAAACCAAAGTGGAGGTTGTCATTGGTACCACTATAGGAATACGACTGCTCAATATAACGATAGTCTCATCATCTGCGCTTCAAATTTCCGCGATCTAATTTCATGCTCTGCGAGTTTAGTGTTGGGAGATGGCTGTCAAGATTCAGGTAGTGCCTATGCTACAAATCCTACTTGTGTGAGTTGCATCGTATTTTATTGCATCTTCGCCTTATACACAGTGATTGGAGGTTTTTTCTTAGGCAACTTCATTCGCAATAAAAAGAAATCCGGCCTATATGCGAATCTTGAATGATAATCAATATTGGCAATGCCTACTTAATTAAAATGATTTCTGTCCTTTGTATAATTATATACTTATTGAACTGTTTATTATCATTTATAAAATAAGATTACGAATTGTATCAGATTTTATCTTATTTGGTCTCAATTTTGTAAAATTTATCCTTCGGCACATTATCTTCAAGACTTTTTGTTTTTTATATTTTTGTTGGAATACCAATTATTTTAAAACGACTTTTAGAGGCCTAGGGAAGAGATTCATGCTATTGACAAATATCAACTGTTTGAAGAGTTTTCATCTTTTAGCAAGGATCTGCTATCTGAATTTTATTTGATGGATTATTAATAACAGGAAACTGTGGCTTATTCTTAATTGGAATTGATTGTGGACTATCGGTCTTTTTATCTGCCTTTTATACTTATTTTGACTTTATTTCTTATGCAGCAGGTATTTACTTTAGCTGAAGTGGGCGTTTAATGACAGTACCTGGTGGAGGGCCAACGGATATCATATCTTTCAATAAGTCAGTATGTCTCGCTTCCATAAAATCATTGGTAAATACTCCATATGTTTAATCTTTATCTGGAGTACATTTAAAACCATCCAAAGCCCAATAGGTCCAGTCAATATCTGTTTCCTTTAGATACTCGATTAAAAATTTCCAAGGCACATCTCGTTGATTGTTTCCAAACTCGCCCAAAAAATAGGGATATCCCTTGCCCCTGATAAAAGTTTGAGAGTTAAAAAATTTCTTCTTGAAATGTTCATAGGTAACTAAACTCCAAGTTGGAATTGGCCATGAAAATCCATAAAAATGGCCAGAATACACCAATTTATTAGGAACACTATACTCTAATTTTGCCTTTGGGATTGGAGTCAGATCTAGCTGATAACTTAATCCACTGACAATGATCAGCCAATGTGGGGCTATTTTTAACACTTTTTAACCACTTATTTTAGCTGCTCTCCTCCAATCTGTGATAGGATTATCATCCCCCCAAGTAGCATCTATCCCATGAGCTTTTCTTAATTCGTTTCTAAGGTCCATTCCGATAACTCTTGGGTTGTCTTTATACCTCGTTGCAAAATTCTAAGCACACTCAAAAAACATGTATTCAGGATATTCGTAAGACCACCACAATCCATCTCCATCATCATTTGAACAGCACCACTGGGATGTGCTGGTGTGATTGTTTAAAATAACCATCAGCCCAACATCAGTTAGAGTGTTTACAGTAATGTCAAAGATTTCCATTGCAGTTTTGCCTTTTAACTCTGGATTTGCTGTTAAATATTTATCAGGAATGACTTTATTATCAAAGAAGAGCTGCAGCGAATATGTGAGTCGCACGCAATTCATTTTAAATGTATAGCGGATATCCATAGCTATATCTCGTAAAGGTCTGCATTCTAACCCATCAACGCAGTGTCGGCACATGTGAGCTCCTGACCAATTGCCTCCAGCCAATTTAACTCTCCTGCCCGTTGCATCAACAATCATGATTCCCTTGGTCGAAAGTGGAAACTTAATATCCTAAACATTATAGAGAGGTGTATGTTTATTTAATTCCTTCACATAATGGAGATGTTCCTCCATGAATTTTACATCTGCTGTCATATCTACATTTCCCATTAACCTAAATTTATTTTATTATTTAACAAATCTTAATACGAGACAATTGCATCACATTAATTAAGACGTTCTTAAAAAATTGTTAATAAACAAAATGGATCAATTAATAATTGCTCAATTTAATTTTATATGAAACAAATTATCATTATTAACTCATAATGATGAAAATCTTTACGGCAATAGGACAATCCTTGCGCTTTCGGAATGGGGCATATCGCTACTCTTTCGCCAGCTAAGAGCAGCAATCATAGTTATTTAACCCTTTCACAAAATAGTTCATTTCTCGTCGAAACTATATCAAATAAGATTAACTTTTCACCAAATTGTCCACTGCTTTTGTTTCATATAGAAAATGGAATGAAGTCAAACTTAACGATAGAATTGATCTGGTTAGTAAATTTGTGCAGAGCATCATTAATGATAAAAATATGCTGAAACCTATTATTGCTGCGGAAATTGGTAAATCCTTTGCAGATATCGAAGAAGAGTTTAGGAGGGTGTAGTATTGCTCAAAACATTTAATCGAATCAGGTAGGCATTCACTAAAATCTTAAATTGTCCACTAATCATAAGGTTAAGTAGTTTTGGCATTACTCAGATTAAAAAGATCACCTATGAATCAATAGGACTATCTTTAGTTTTCCCTTACTTCAGCGAGCCTATCTTTGACTCACTCATTAATTTAATACCTTGTCTTATTTCGGGAAATGGAGCATTGATCAAATCATCAGATTTTAATCATTTCCTTGGACCGTATTTGGAAAATAAATCAAAATAAATTTTTGGACGGTCAGCCTTAATCGCTGATATTTTCATTCAACCTCGTCAATTGTCCTCCATCGCCGAATTTCGAAGCATTAAAAAGGTCCTTTATTCAGGATCTCCCGAAAGTGCCAAGTCAATATTCTAAACTTTAGTTCGCAATAGATTCATTGACTGTAATCTATTCTTTGGAGGGCAGGATGCCGCCTATGTAGATGAATCTGCCGATTTGTAGCACGCGGCCAAGTAAATTGTTAAAAATGCTTATTATAACAATGGACAGTCTTATGACTGTATTAAGCGACTATATATGGATAGCAAAATATAAGATAAGTTACTTTAACTGCTTCGGACTGAAATATAAAAAATAGTCATTGGAGACCCGACTAACCCATAGGTCCATCTCGGACCGCTCTGCTCTCCACAAAACGCGAGTATTGCTTAAAAATACGTAATATTTAAATAGATATAGATCAGCGATTCTGTATCTGAAGGAGCTGTCTGCTAAATTGGAGGTTTAGTGACAAATAATGGATAAAATGGCGTTTTCTTGTAACCGACTCTCCTCAGTCAGTGCACAAACGATATGATTATTGCCCAAACTCAACTAAACGCCCCTATTCTTTGTGGAATGACCTTTGATAATGTGAAAGGAGGCCAATCGCTGGCCCAGGAGGTAAATGAGAATGAATTCGGGACAGGTGTGCGAATATTTACTCAAGATGAAGAGAGATATAAATAGATGATAGATTAGCTTTAGGTTGGGCGTATTTCATTCAACTCTGGGTCTCTGTTTGATAGCAATTTACCAATTGAGGGATGGAAGAAAAGTGGTAAGGGGAAGTTATTATCTTAGCTGAGCTTTGAATAATTCTCTATTCCCAAGAGTTATAACATTAAAAAATTATGATATTGTCAGCATAATATTTCATTTTGGTCTTAAGAGTGCATTAGTAGCTAAATTTAATAGAATTTAATAGTATCAACAACGTTCTTCTTTGCTTACTGTTTCAATTTTTTAATATTTCTTGATAGATGGTCGGTTTAATATTCTCAAGGATGAATTAAATTAAATTAAATAATAGAATGCTTATTCTTTCTCGAAAATATTAAACTTAAAGTAAATATCAGAAATAATTTATCATTAAATTTGTATAAAATATTATCATTATTATTCAAATTTATCAATAAATTTTAAATCAAAATTAGGGTATTTTTGTGATATTATTTTCAATTTATTGATCAATTTTGATTAAATTTTGTTAAGGCTGAAATAAAATGATATTTTAATAATTATTTTGATGCCTAACTTTAACTTAAATAAGAAAGAAATAGGAGACACTAACAATAGGTTGGTAGCAATTAAAAGACCACAATATTAAAATCAACTCATTTATTGTTTAGATATAGCACATAGAAGAGAATTTGATCACTTTTAATAGATGCATAAATAATCTCATATATGTTTTTTTTTCATAGACCACAATAAAATACATGTTTTCAAATATTAAAAAATAAATTATATTGGATTGATGCAGAATAACTTCTTTTTTTATCATATTTCTATTATTTGGAAGTAAACTTCTGTTTATTACTATTTTAATTCTAATCTTATTTTAAAGCATCGTTAAATCAATCGATCATCAACAGAAACTAATTAGAGAAGTTTCCAACGAATAACAATAATAATATATTGATGAAGGGTCCATGTTTTACTTGTTTAAAACTTCTATGTTAAAAGAAAGTTGAAGAAACAATCTTTATTGAATTTGATTTTATTTGGCATTGATTCGATTTCAAAGTGGATTTAAAATTTGCTATTTTAGCAAAATATAATCAAAAAGATCATTCAGAAAGAATCAAAAGGATACTTTAACCTTAATACAAGCTCACGACTCTTCAGAAAATTAAAAGAGCTCGGATATGCGCTTTATAGAGTGTCGACTATTATAATAATATAACATAAAGAAAAATTGATGATGGAATAAACTGAACCAAATCATACTCTATTCTCCAACAAATAATACTCCAATGAATTACAAGTCAACAAACTTCAAAAATCAAAGAAAATTAACAAATATTATTAAAGCTCAGATGATTAGTTCTAACCTTAATATCATACTTTGAAGAAACTCAAAATGCCAATTAACAAAAAGCACTTGTCTTTAGGAGTTTGGTCTTTAGAAGAAAATTTAATCTATTTGAATTTTCTAAAAAGTAAGAAGATATGCTTTTCCACATAATCCTCTCGAAGAGAGGAAAGAATATTTTGCAAACTCTCCTAATCTCTTAGAAAAAAAAGAAATCCTGACCAGTGCAGAAGCCACCATAAAAAATTGTTGGATAAACATCAAAACTCGATCGATGGAATTATTGATTAACTATAAAAGAAAATTAGAATGAATGGAGTGAAAGAGAAATATCCTATTAAAATTAGGTTAATTGGGAAGTACAATTACCTTAAATCTCATAAATAATCTGAAGATTTCAAATCAACTTCTGAGCTTAAACCTCCTCGAAATTAATGTTTATGGATGCAATATTCAAAGGAGAAAAACTAAATTAAAGAGTAGGTAGTATCTACTTTTTATAAAGCAACTACTTTTAAGGATAGTTCAAGAATCATTATTGAGATAAACTAAGCCTGTATTAAGTCTTATTGATTACTCTCTATAATTATTTTTAAAAAATTTAATTAAAGCCTATTATTAAAAATTAAATGCATAATCTAATTAACATATTTATTTTATTATCTTTATATTATTATTTTTAAATTTTGGAAATAATGCATCATTGTAAATGCCCTCATCATACTCAAGAAGATAATACAGGAAAGTTATCAGTTTATGATCAAAATATAAACCACCTCATCAGTTTACTTCAGGACACATTCATATCGCCATACAAAATTATGTATCTACTGGATCCAAAACAAGCCGATAACTTTAAAAATCGAAACTAATCAATAGGTTGTTGTTCATCTAATCATATCACAATATCTGACAGCTAATGCACTCGAACTGAAAGACTGCTAAAGTAATTCATCAGTTACTTTTTCCTTCTCTAAAATATTGATAAGATGCTAAGTTATTGTTCAGACCGTTTTTAGAATATAATCACTAGCGGTAAGAAAGATAACTTAGAAGTTACTGCGTAAGCTGAAAAATATATACTAGATAAGGTACTGATGGAATCAGTGAACAACTATATTTATTTGAAACTATCCTAGCAAATTCAGAAGGACAGTATTAACTTAAATAAAGAAATTGGACTGTGGGCAACTCCTGCAACTTGGTTTCAAAAGTATCCAACAGTTCAATTAAATTTAATCCCAAATCAACTCATCTCTGATTTAAGTAATAAAGGTTGGTCGATTCAATCTAAATATTTTAAAAACAATCAACAACAAATCGCAAGAGAATTAACGTTGCTTGAGAAAGATGGCAAATTTGAAGCATCCTCCTGGCCGAAAGAGTCATAAAATTAAATAAAAATCTTAAATAATCCATAATTATATTCAGAAATAGTTGATTCACATCAAGAATATCTGTTTGCCTCCTTACGCTAAATTATTATCATATTTAGCAGCTTCCCCTTTGAACTCAATTATAAAGCAAATCTTTTTTGCACCATCAGCTCCAACTCTCATATATATTTTTGCAAAGGATAACTTTTGACGAAAGAGGAGAGAGGACAGTTACAATATACGGTGTTAGCTAATCTTGGCAAGTCGATCGACATGAAAATAAATCAATAGAAGTATTTGATGTAAGAAGGATCTTTGCTATTTCTAAATAGTAGCAGAGTCAATTATTCAATCCATGCTGAAGGATAGGACAATTTGTTTATAATTCGCAATTACATCGGATGTGTTCCAAAAAAATGAAATAGTCATCAATTATCTTATTTATCATTAAATTACTCTCAGTACAATTTATTGTTAAATACCATACCCTTGCTATAGATAATAAATAAATTAAAATCATTGATAGGTTCATAATAGAACCTAAGCTGAAGTTGTTTACTCATCCATAGATGACTATTAAGATATCTTTTGAATAGTTGCAACAATTTGATTAGCTATGATTTGGATTTCTAAGATATTGTCAGATTGCGCAATAAATACTTTATTTTGGAGGGGTGTTAAGGTACATTGTTTGATATTGCAAGTAGCTAGAAATGTTCCAAGAAAAAGGATGTACCCAGAAACACCACTTAACTCAGGCATTGATATGGCAAAATCTAGCATCTAGGGCATTATTCTTTTAATGCCCATCAACCATGGGAAACACTCAAAGAATGGAGTAATATAATGGTAAGGAGTAGTCACTGCAAGCTTGAAATTTAGCAAGAAAAGGATCTAGCTCTCAATTTATTGAAGATTGGCAAGAGTAAACTCCTCACTACCATGGGCATGAAATGCATGAATGGAATATTGATCTGAAATTTATCTTGGCTCATTAAACTAAAATATCATTTAATGTACCTTGACTGCAATCATAACACAGCAGATGCAGATGAGGGAGAGTTTCTTTTAGTCTATATAAGTGGATAATTTGATGGTGTTATCCAAATAGCTTTTAGCCAGATAAGTGGTCGATTTAGATATGCCAAGTTAATTTGAATACTAAATCATGATAAAAAGAGGGATAATAAGAAAACAGTATCTGTTTTCATAAAATTAATGAGTTACATTCATAAGAGAAACAATGAGATTGTAATAAAGTTCTTAACTGATTTTGCCCAAGAGTTCTTCTTTCTAGAGCAAAGACTATATCAAATAAGAGTTACTTTTTCTGATCGGCGATTGAGGTAGAACATTTCATTGATTTCTGATGTTATCATGAAAATAATAATTATGAATAAAATTTAGGAATGTGAAATATATTTTGAGATGGTTATCAGATTGGAAGGATTAGAGAATAGACTACCTGGAATAATCAAAAGAATGTGCTTATAGTTTATTATTTGTTGATGGTTTTGGAGGATTCAATGGTACCATACTGATGTGGCATATTTTATTAACGACATATAATATTA